>ENA-UPXC01000430-UPXC01000430.1-human-gut-metagenome-genome-assembly--contig:-NODE-430-length-71451-cov-9.105893_pt1 | contig 71451 bp, 57 predicted proteins | sample MGYA00250047_ERZ773371 | MGnify/ENA primary metagenome ERZ773371 (study PRJEB29103, sample SAMN06111975) | human gut metagenome | biome: human gut; feature: ankylosing spondylitis patient; material... | reverse complement strand
TTGGTCTCCAAACCATTATTGTAATCCTTAGTTATAATCTTTTCCATGCTTGCTACTTTTAACGGGCGTCTGAAGTGTGTTTTTTTCTGCCGGATTACTTTGTTATCTTCACGGGCAAAAATGATTTACGCTTATATTCGTGTCAGTACCGATAAACAAACTGTGGAGAATCAGAGGTTTGAAGTGCAGAATTTTGCAAATGAACGGCAATTAGTCATAGATAAGTGGGTTTCAGAGACCGTATCTGGGACTAAAGCGGCAAAGGATAGAAAGTTGGGGCCACTATTAAAACGGATGAAGAAAGGAGATACCCTTATACTTTCTGAAATCAGCCGGTTAGGCAGAAACCTAATGCAAATTATGTCGATGCTCAATCTTTGTATGAGCAAAGAAACCTTTGTCCTGACAGTTAAAGAAAGATATGAGCTTGGCAATAATATCAATAGCCAGGTGCTTGCTTTTGCTTTTGGTTTGTCTGCTCAGATCGAGCGTGATCTAATTAGTCAAAGAACCAAAGAGGGGTTAGCCAGGAGAAGAGCTAATGGCATGCAACTTGGCCGGAAGAAAGGAGATAAGAATACTCACTATAAGCTGACCGGCAAAGAAAATATTATCCGTACTATGCTTGATTACGGTTACTCAAAGGCTGCCATCTGCCGAAAACTGAAATGCAATCATAAAACGCTTGATGATCATCTTCTGAGAATGAATGTCCTATGTACAGATTGAACTACACCATACATTTGCCTATATTTCATTTATTTAGATATTATGGCAAAAGCAGAAGTTTTATTCAAGATCATCCGCAAATGGGAAGGCGGATGGAGTGATCACAAAAATGACAGAGGCGGTAAAACCAATATGGGCATTACCCTTGTAACTTGGAAATCTTGTGGCTATGACAAAGACGGTGATGGCGATATCGATGCGGATGATCTACGATTGATTACTCCGGAAGATGTATTCAATATCTTCAAAAAGTATTATTGGGACCGTTATCAAGCTGATTTTATACATAACCAGTCCATTGCCAACATTTGTGTGGACTGGGTATGGGCTTCCGGACGTCCTGGTATCACGAGGGTACAGCAGCTCTTACAAATTAAAGTGGACGGTATTGTTGGGCCTCAGACGGTTGCCAGTATTAATCTGGCTAACCAGCGCCAGTTGTTTGAAGCGATCAAGGCAGACCGGATCCGGTTTATTGAAGAAATCTGTGAAAAGAATCCGTCGCAGCTTGTCTTCCGGAAAGGATGGTTGAACCGAATCAATGATTTTAAGTTCTTTGTTCGCTAAATTCTTGTCCTTTTTCCCACTCTTTTCAGCCTTTAGTTTTGTACCTGAAACTAAAGGCTTTTTTATGGCTATCATAGAAGAAAACAAGTTGATGACCCCTGCTGAGTATAACAATGGGGTAGAAAGATGGACTAATAAAGTTCGGGGTATATCCATAAACATTTTACAACGCACTCATGCGAGTGGTAAACTTCGGCATGGATTACAAGCACGTTTACTTAATGATCGTGAAGGTGGACCGGCTTATGTCGGACTCGGCTTCCGCTTTGAACGTTATGGAGCATATAGAGAATACGGTGCTGGGCGTGGATATATTGTTAAAGACGGCATTATTATGAGAGGTCATTCGGCATGGAGTGACAAAAAGAAGCGTCAGGAGCTTCGCTCATTGCGTGTTTCGGAATACCGCATCAGGCGTATGCGCACAATTGACGAACACTATGCGATTATCCGCCGTACTCCATTACCTTGGTTGGATCCGCCCATTGTAGAAAATATAGAATCATTGGCCGATCTCTCCGGAGAGTATTACGGGGATCAGGCACTCAAAAAAGTACTTCAGAAATTTGATAGAATAACAATCGAGAAGCGTTATGGCAAAAAATAATAAAACCGTTAAAAGAGGGGTTTACCTCTATCTTGATGGCAAGGAAATCAAGAATGATATTAATTCCATTGACTTGGAGATCAAACGCCTTCAACGTGACATTAAGGATATGACACGTGGTTCCGAAGAATACAACCGTACCATGGCGAAGATACAGAATCTTCAGGGCATACTCAAACAGCATCGCCAGGAGATAAAAGGTATTACTACAGAAACGAAGAAAGCTACTATCAGCGTTGGCAGTATGGTGGACTGGTTCAACCGTTTCGGTGGTGTTATCTTGTCTGTGGTCGGTTTTCTGACCGGTTTCACTCTCGCATTACGCGCCATCAGAGATGAACGTAACAAATTAGAAGAGTCACAAGCCGGGCTAAAAGCCTTGACCGGACTTGATGATGAAAGTATTGCCTGGCTGACCGAACAGGCAAAGACACTTTCCACTACCATGACAAAAGAGGGGTTACGCGTCCGCCAGTCGGCAGCTGAAATCCTTGATGCGTTTATGTTGGTGGGTTCGGCGAAGCCGGAACTACTTGGAGATAAGGAGGCATTGAAGCAAGTAACCGAAGAAGCTATGCGGTTACAGGCGGCAGCTAAGGATATCACTCTCAATGAAGCAGTTGATTCACTTACTTTGTCTCTTAACCAATACGGTGCTGCGGCAGATCAGGCAAGTAGGTTTACCAATGTGCTGGCAGCCGGTTCCCAAGCCGGATCCGCCAATATTGCCAGTCAAGCAAAGGCAATCCGGAATGCGGGGACGGCGGCAGCTTCGGCAAATGTTCCCATTGAACGGACGGTTGCGCTGATCGAAACGCTCGCTTACCGTGGTATAAAAGATGAAGTGGCCGGAACGGGATTGAAAAAGTTCTTCCTGGTACTTCAGACTGGAGCGGATGAAACCAATCCTAAAATAGTTGGGTTGGATAAGGCACTGGAGAACCTGAAGAATAAGAATATGGATGCCGGTGCTATTAAGAAGATGTTCGGTGAAGAAGGCTATAATACTGCATCCGTAATCCTTCAGAACACGGAGATGGTGAAGGACTTCACGGCTGCTGTTACCGGTACGAATGTGGCGTATGAACAGGCAGCTATTAATAGTGATACTGCGCAGGCCAGATTAGAACAGGCGCGTAATAAAATGAAATTGGCGGCTATTGATTTGGGTGAAAAGCTAACCCCGGCTTTGGCGGTCAGCACTAATATGCTGACAAACGTTATAAAGATTTTTCCTGGGCTGATTGATTGGTGCAAAGAATGGGGGGCAACTCTTACTCTTACACTTGTTCCCGTTGTTACATATATTGGTTATTTGAAGGCGGCGGCTGTTTGCCAAATGGCACTAAATAAAGTTACTAAGTTGGCGGCAATGCTCAAAGTGCTTTATGCTGCCGCTGTAGCCAATCTTTCGGGAAATCTTACTGGTGCCAATAAGATTTTGACAATGTTCAATTCCTCATTGGTGAAAAATAAGACTGTTGTAGCGTTGGCCACTGCTGCCACATATTTATTTGCTGCTGCAAAATCTCTGTTGACTGGTAATCTCCAGAAAGCTCGCATTGCCATGGTTGCATTCAATGCCACTTGCACAAAGAATGTCTATCTGGCAGTAGCAACAGCTATTGCAGCCATTGGCGTTGCCATATACAAAGTGACTACACGCACGACTGAAGCTGAAAAAGCCGCCAGAGACTATCAGAAACAATTGTATTTAGAACGTAACGAGCTTCAAAAACTGTTCGATGCGGCTCAACGTGCCGGAGACGGGACCAAACGCCGCAAGGAGTTAATCGACGAAATCAACCTGAAATACGGTAAATACCTGACTAACTTGTTGGATGAGCACTCCTCGCTCGAAGATATCAAGCGGGCATACCAAGACATCAACGTGGCAATGCAAACCAATATCGCCCAAAAGGTTTTAGATGAAAAGATGGAAGAGATCAGCCGCGACATGCTGGAGAAGAAGATAGACAAGATGAATAAAGTCCGCGATACGCTTTCCAAACTATTCCCAGCACACCTGACCAACGACATTACACAAAAGATTGACAAGACGGTCAGCATGGCTATCGAGAAGGGGCAGACAGCACAACAGGTTTCAATAGCTTTGGCACAGAAGATTCGCCAGTTATATGGAGGTAACAAGGATTTTGAAAACAACCTTCGCAAAGGGATTACAGCCTATGCGGACACCGTTATCAAGGAGTCCAGACGAATCAGCAAAGTAAAGGACGAACTGGCTGTATTTGTTCCCGGAGTAGGAAACACAAACGAACTGCCCGAAGCGGTTGTCATTGCAAATGCACCCAAGAAAAAAAACACGGGTGGGAATGAATCCGAAGAAGAACGCAAAAAACGTGTCAATAAAGAGTTGGAAGACATCGAAACTGAACACATGCAGCAGATGACCCATCTGCAAAAACTGTATTTGGAGGGTGAGATTAAAACCAATGAAGAATATACGGCCTTGCAAATAGACCTGGAGAAAAAGACGTTGGATGAAAAGCTAAAAATATCGGGATTGGAACCGCATGAAAGAGAAAAGTTGCAAGTTAAAATGCTGGAGGCTCAGATTAAATTTAATGAAGAATGTAAAAAGCAGGATGAAAAAACTGAAAAGGAACGGCAGAAAACAGCGGACAAAACAGCTAAAGAGCGTCTTTCCATACGTCAAAAGCAATTACGTATCGAATTGGAAGAAGCAACCGCACACCATTATAGAAATCTTACTTCAGAAGAAGATTTTGCAAAAGAGGTTAACGACATTAGACAACGTTACTGGGAGGATTTACTTGATAACTATCAACTGACAGAGGAACAACGGACAGAAATAGATAAAGAGCAGGCCAAAGCAAAAACAGATGCCGAAAAAGAAAAGTATGAGAAAACGATGGAGATGCACAAACAATATGCATCTATGGTGGAAAGCATTGCTTCCGATTTTGGTGAAACTATCGGTGAGATGATTGCTACCGGTGAACTGTCGTTAAAAGACTTTTTGAAGGAAACGATTCTGATGGCATTGGATGCACTGGAACGTGTCATTGAAATTTCCTGTTTGGAAGTAATGGTTAAGAATTTAGCAGCAACGGCCCCCTTGTCATTTATTGGTGCAGCAAAGGCAGCCTTACAAATAGCGGCTATCAAAGCATCTTTTGCGGTGGTTAAGGGCGTGGTTGGCAATTTCTATACTGGTGGTTATACCGGTCCCGGTGCCTGGGATCAGCCTCAGGGTATCGTTCATTCCAATGAATTTGTAGCCAATCGTTTTGCAGTGGCCAATCCGAATTTACGGCCTATATTCGATGTTATTGATGTGGCACAACGTACAGGTAATGTTGGCAATTTGACGGCTGAAGATATCGCAGCCGTGGCAGGATCCGGAAAGAATACGCATACCGTTCCTGCCAAGGCACCCGGAGCCAGTGCCACAACCACCACCAATGATCCGGCTATGGTGGCGATGCTGATAGAATGTACCCGCGCACTCCGGAAACTTAAAAGTCGCTTGGATGATCCGTTAGTGGCGGAGACTTATGTTACCGGTAAACGGGGGATCAATCAAGCGCAACGAGAATATAAAAAATTAGAGAATAACAAATCACGCAATAAACAATGACCGAATTATATATCGACGGACAATTGGCCTTCCTTCCTGAAGGACTCAACTTTACATTTACTTCTGAGAATCCTTATTTTACCCGCAGTTCCAATTACTCATTGGATATTGAGCTTCCCATGCCAGCCAATTATGCTATATTCAAACATATTAGCAGGCTGGATGTGACGAAGAAAAAGGCTATACTTTCTGCTATGCTTATTGTGGATGCCAGGTGTCTGCTCTATGGTAGTGCGGTTTTATTGTCGGTAGAGGACACATTGGTCAAGGTACAGCTTGTATCTGGTAATGCAGAGTTTAATCTCCTAACGAATGATGATATTTACATTGACGAGTTGGAGTTGGGAGGTCCTTATATGCCTCCGCAGCCGGGAATCTTTCAATTCTTCTTACCGGAATCAGAAATGAAGGCAGCCTACGGTTCAGTAGATGAAGTGGACGGGGTTTTTCTCCCGGTATTTTATCAAGAAGCAAAAGAGGAGAATTTGGTCAATAGAGTTACGTATGAAGAGGGCACAACCAATTTTAATCCCGGTTCTAACATGTTTGTAGGAAGCTTCCAGCCCTACCTGCTTACGGCCATCAAAAAGCTGGTTGAATATTTCGGATACACCTTTGATACCACTTTCTTTGATAACAGTTTCTTGCGTAATATCTATATATGCAGTGCGGTAAACTCATTCCGTGTTGAAACGGCATTGCCACATTGGACGGTTTCCGAGTTCTTCGACGAATTAGAGAAATTTCTGGGTGTTATTACCGTTGTGGACGAGCATGCCAAAGTGGTACGCTTTGTTGAACTGAATAATTATTTCTCAAATCCCGATAAGGAAATCATTGATCACACCGCATTGTTGCGCGAATTTGCCGTCGAGATAGACGAGGAGAAGAACGATAAAGATGTAACCTCCGGCAATGTCGGTTATGATCTTCCTTCCATTTCCGATGATGGCTACTTACGACTGGACCGGTATCTGCTGAATGCTGCCAAAAAAGCAGAATATGCCAACTACCAGGATATGAAAAACGCCTATGATAGTATGGATAAGGAAGAACGGAAGAGGGTAATATTTGTCGTAGGTAAACGATACTACATCAACTACAATGAAAATGAGACAGACACACTGCGTGAAGTCAATCTTTATGCCGATCTTATCCGTGACCCGGAGTCTTACGATACGGACGCTGAGCTGAAGATTGTCCCTGCCAAGATTGTACAATATGATCGTGGTACATGGAAACGGCTGGAACATAATTTTGATGTTGTGAGAACTGACACAAGCTTAGTTTTGAATATTCCCTTAATCAGTTATTACCGCAAAAATTATAATCCGGATTGGATAATCAGTCCTCAAGGAGAAGCATTCAACATTCAGGAAGCTATCAGCGGCGATGTCGAGTTACCGGAGAAGCAACAAAAGAATGACCGTATGGAGATAGCTTTCAATACCGGACAGTTCAATCGGCAGAATGTGACCTCTAACGGACAGATCAAATCTTACAGTCATGCTTATCCCTTCACTGACTACCAACAGAAGACTGCTGCACAGCTAACGGACTTTCTTCCGTATTCGCTCAGTCTGAATGATGTTTGTCCGGACAGCATCGGCCATCGGCTTTCCATTCTGAAGATGTTTCATTCTAATATTCCCTATACCATCAACTTTCAAGCTAACCGTTTGCCGGATGTAAACAAGGTGTTTCTTATTGGAAATAAGCAATATTTGTGTGAGAAGATTGAGGCGGAAATAGATGCGAATGGACTGAATAAAGTACTGAAGGGGACTTTTTATCGGATAGAATAAAATAATAGTAAAAATACTATCTTTTATTTGGAGGATAATAGTAAATATACTATCTTTGTAGTGCTAAATCAAAAACAAGTGTTCTATGAAAGTTGTGAAAGTATCAGAAATCATCCGAATCTTGAAAAAAGACGGTTGGTATTTGGCGCACCATGACGGAACAAGTCACCGGCAATTCAAGCATCCCACAAAAAAAGGAAAAGTGACTGTCAACGGTAAGCTGTCGGATACTCGGTCGGGATGGTTACTGAAGAGCATTGAAGAGCAATCGGGGATAAAGTTCTGAGAACTCCCCGAGAGCTCGCTCTCGTAGAATCAGATTTAGTAAATAGCGGTCACGTGTGGCCGCTATATTTTAGAAACGAATAAAACAATATAAGTATGGAACAAGTTGTAATGAAAACCAGCCACACGGAGTCCGGTTATTGCTGTTCATGCGACTTATTGCCGGGGTGGACAGTTTCCGGCAGCAAGGATTTCAAGAAGTTCAAAGCTTATGTTCAAGAAAGCATAGACTTTTACTTGGAGTGTGCGAAAAAAGACGGTGACGAATATCCGGCTGTATTCGACGGGGCTTATGAAGTAAGCTATCATTTCGATGCTTGCGCTTTACTGAACTATTATCAAGGTATCTTGTCTTTTTCCGGTTTACAGGCAATAACAGGTATCAACCAAAAGCAATTGGCGCACTATGCGGCAGGACGTAGTAAACCGCGTCCCCAACAAGTGAAAAAAATAGAAGACGGCCTTCATGCTTTGGCAAACGAATTAAGAACAGTCTCTGTATTGATTTAGCACTTTTCAAAGACTTGTAATCTTGAGCGGAACTCTAAAAAGTTCCGCTTTTCTTTTGCTGTTTCAAAAGAAACTCTCATCTTTGCATTAGCTAAACAGTTACGGTCACACCGTATCGCAGAGCGCGGTCAATGCTCAATGAATTTCAGTGGGCTTTTTTTATGCCCCATACCATATCATTTCTCTGATTTCAGGGAAATGGTACATACGAAATAGGCGGTTGCCTTTCCCATTACTTTTTTGCTCTACGAGCGGAATCTGTAACTGTTTAGCGACACGGGAAATGGCAGCCGTTCTTCTTTTAAGAAAATTGCCTAAAATGCTAAACAGTTACAGTATGAAAAAACAACCTCAAAGCGCCCGCGAACGCTATGTATCCGCGGAGAAGATCCAGCAAGTATTTGCGCAACTGGGCATTGAATTGTGCGCTGGACGTAAACTGATCCGTGCAACACAAAGTGAGAAATCCATTTCCATCTATGTCAATGGTGGGACAGTCAACATTACCTTTAATGAGAAAGGAGGCAAGGTATGACCAAAGACGAATATATCGCATTCCTGGAACAACAGAATATGCAATATTACAAGGAAATCCAGCAACTCACTTATGAAAAAGGCTTCCTGCAAGGAAGACTCTATGTTTTCATCCAACACTATCCAAGACTGGGCATGGATATAGAGAAAGGTGGCAAATATTATGAACTCAAACGGAAAGGCGGTGAACAATGAGCAAGAAAATAGGATTCCGTTCTTATCAGGACGGCGAAGAACCGGACAAGCAAGACGAATTGGAGAAGCAACAAGCCGAACGGCAGAAAGCTATAGCCAAATTTATCGGCCATAACTATTCGCCTATTGGTGATACTTCGCAGAAATGCTATAAGACCACCGCAGAACTGGTGTACGACCTGTCGAACATCGTCAATGTCGCTCCGATGGAGCTTGCTAAGCAACTGACTGATGCCGGATATCATGTAGAGTATCTTGCCGGACAACCCTACTGGGTGATGTACGAGAAGTCATAACCTATTAACGAAACGTTTTTTATACATTTTTTCCGGAGGCTCTTGTCCGTGAGGATAGGGGCTTCCTCTATAATCCGCCTTTAAAATGTTTTGTTTCCTCGTGTACGGCTAAAGAGTCTCCTTTTAAATACCTATTTGTTGTAGCAACATCGCTGTGTCTTGCTTGATCGCGCGCAACGACTATACCTTCAGAGTTGGCTAAATCGCGAATGCCGGTATCTTTTAAGCTATAAAATTGATAGTTGTTTGGCCACTTTAAAAATGCACGTACTTTATTAAAATATTCTCTGAATATGCGAGAATCCGCTTTGATGGCATTGGGTTTGAACTGCTTTCCAAATAAATAAAAATGCGATGGGTTCTCAAAAACCTCAAGTTCTATCATCATTTTTATGACGGCATCATTGAGGCCAACCATGCCATCACGTCGGTTCTTACTGATGGTTGAAGATATAAATACCTTTTGTTCCTTTATGTTTATGTCGCTTAGGCGTACATTGCTTAATTCGTCCGGCCGGATAAAAGTATAATACTCCATCATACAGGCAAGTAAGAAATACCGATTCGTTTCACCGAGATATTCTTTTAATCTTGTTAAATCAGGTGCAGTTAAAGCAGAACGGCGTTTCTCTCCTTCTACTAATGCCTTTATTCGTTCCGTTGGATTGTGATCTATGTATTTCTTTTCTTGTAACCAGGTGCAGAATGCGGACAACCATGTACGATAATTGTTTCTGGTTCTGGCTGTTGAATCCCGGTCTAATAATATATAGTCTAAAAAATCACTGATATAACATTGGTCGAATTGGTATATGTAGGTGATAGGGTTGCTTCTGGTAGAGTTGTATTCGAGCAACATGTTCATTCTCGATTGATAGTCGTAGGCTGTTTTCTTTTTCAGCGTGTTGTTGCTTGTGAGTTTCTCAATATACTTTATATATAATGATGTCACTTCTGAAAACTTGGAGTATTGCCGTTCTGTTGATGCTTCGATCCATGGATTCCACCCGCTTCTCAGGCGGGCGGTGGCATTGGCTATTATTTCGGCTGCTCTTTTTTTTCGGTCTGAAATTTTAGCGATAGAGTCCAGCATGTATTTTTTTCGCCGCATCTTTCCATCTGCGGGATCAAAACAAGTAAAGTCGACATACCAATTTTTTCCGGTGTGTAGTTTGGGGAGGGTGTAATCCACTATATTATTTATTGTGGAGCCTTTTCGAGTTTTGGATAGAGACATTTTTTTATACGTTTTTCGAATACGAAAACGTATGATTAGACTTCAGCTATTTCGTTTGTCCGACATCTGTCCGACCTCTTTAATTGAAATGAGGATAAAAAGCTGAAATATAGCTAATTATCCTCATTGTAGTTGCGGAGATCCGACTCGAACGAATGACCTTTGGGTTATGAGCCCAACGAGCTACCAACTGCTCCACTCCGCGATGTTTAACGGGTGCAAAGGTACGGCTTTTTGTGGAATAAACAAATAAAATCCATCTTATTTTTGCTAAAAAATGTAATGTATAGCCTAACTGATTGATAAGTAGCCCTCTAGTAAATAGACTTTTTTATCCTCTTCCTGTGACCGAATGTTAATAAAATCTGCGTTTTCTTGTGTGGTATACAGAAAAGTTTTACTTTTGCTCAAATTATTAAGCAATGTGCAATTATTAATATATGGCCGTATCGAAGACAAAAGCTAAATTAGTGGATGTAGCCCGTCAGCTATTTGCAAAGATGGGTGTTGAGAATACCACGATGAACGATATCGCCCTTGCTTCAAAGAAAGGTAGAAGAACGCTCTATACCTATTTTAAAAGTAAGGAAGAGATCTATATGGCTGTTGTCGAATCGGAGCTGGACATCCTTTCGGATATAATGAAGAGGGTAGTAGAGAAAGACATCTCGCCCGATCAGAAGATAATCGAAATGATTTATACCCGCCTGGATGCCGTGAAAGAGGTGGTGTACCGGAATGGAACACTCCGTGCTACCTTTTTCCGTGATATATGGCGGGTAGAGAAGGTGCGAAAACGTTTTGATGCCAAAGAAATACAGCTTTTCAAGGATGTTCTCCGTGAGGGCGTGGAGAAAGGGGTGTTTCAGGTTGACGATATCGACATGACTGCCGAATTGGTGCATTACAGTGTGAAAGGTATTGAAGTGCCTTACATACGTGGGCATATAGGTGCTAAACTGACCGATGAAACACGTGGACAATACGTTGAGAACATCGTGTTCGGGGCACTGCGTAGAAAAGAATAACTTTAATCAATAATTAAAAAAGTATGGGATTATTAGATGGAAAAACAGCCATTGTAACTGGTGCTGCACGCGGTATCGGTAAGGCTATCGCATTAAAGTTCGCTTCTGAAGGAGCAAATATCGCATTCACTGACTTGGTGATTGATGAAAATGCAGAGAATACGGCAAAGGAAATTGAAGCAATGGGCGTGAAAGCTAAAGGTTATGCTTCAAACGCTGCTAATTTTGAAGATACTGCCAAGGTGGTAGAAGCTATTCATGCAGACTTTGGCCGCATCGATATTTTGGTAAACAATGCAGGTATCACCCGTGACGGTCTGATGATGCGTATGAGCGAGCAACAATGGGATATGGTTATCAACGTTAACCTGAAATCCGCTTTCAATTTCGTTCATGCTTGTACTCCGATTATGATGCGCCAGAAAGCTGGTAGCATAATCAATATGGCTTCTGTAGTAGGTGTTCACGGCAATGCCGGACAAGCCAACTATGCAGCTTCCAAAGCAGGTATGATTGCCTTGGCTAAATCTATCGCACAGGAATTAGGTTCTCGCGGTATCCGTGCCAACGCTATCGCTCCGGGCTTTATCCTGACCGATATGACTGCTGCATTGTCTGACGAGGTAAGAGCCGAGTGGGCAAAGAAGATTCCTTTGCGTCGCGGCGGTACTCCCGAAGACGTGGCAAACATTGCTACCTTCCTGGCTTCTGATATGTCTTCTTATGTATCAGGACAGGTGATCCAGGTAGATGGTGGTATGAATATGTAGTTTCAATTAAGAATGAAGAATGATGAATGAAGAATTTTGCTGTGCTATGCAAGTATGCCGCAAAGTAATTCATCATTCTTCATTCATCATTTTTAATTAAAAAAAATGACTGTCGTATACGAGGACAATCATATCATTATAGTCAACAAGACCGCTTCCGAGATCGTTCAGGGAGACAAAACGGGAGATACGCCGCTTTCGGAAACCGTAAAGCAGTATCTGAAGGAGAAATACCAGAAACCCGGTAATGTCTTCATCGGTGTTACCCACCGGCTGGACCGCCCCGTGAGCGGTCTTGTTGTATTTGCCAAGACCAGCAAGGCGTTGTCCCGCCTCAATGAAATGTTCAAAACCAGTGAGGTGAAGAAGACTTACTGGGCTATCGTAAAGAATGCCCCGAAGGAGCCGGAAGGAGAATTGGTGAACTATCTGGTGCGCAATGAGAAGCAGAACAAGAGTTATGCTTATGATAAGGAAGTGCCGAAGAGTAAAAAGGCTATCCTGCACTATCGGTTGATAGGTAAGTCGGATAATTACTTTCTGCTGGAGGTGGATCTGAAGACCGGGCGGCATCATCAGATACGATGCCAGTTGGCAAAGATGGGATGTCCTATCAAGGGAGATTTGAAGTATGGCTTTGCCCGTTCCAATCCGGATGGAAGTATTTGCCTGCATGCACGTCGTATCAGTTTTGTGCATCCGGTATCTAAAGAAATGATTGAAGTGGAGGCACCTGTGCCGCCGACGAATCTTTGGCAAGGCTTTCAGATGATATAAGAAAGAGCTTACTATAAAATAGAAATGCGTCAAAAGACTATCTTGTCTTTTGACGCATTTCTATTTATGGATTTACCCTCTTATCAGAAGCGTGGCTTCACATATTTATCCTGAGAGGAAGTAAAACGTAATCCCGGTATGCTGTTACTCTTTCTTGGGAAGCTGATGGACTTGATAAGCGAATAATCATCCGCATCCAGTGCATAATATTCGTCCGCATCGGCTGTTTTCACACAAACCGTCCAGTCGAACATATTTCCGAAGATAGACAGGGCATCCTCTTCAGGGTTGAAGGAAGGAACTCCGGTCTTGATCACATCATAAGTCTTATTGTTCAGCACATAGAAGTTGTTATCCATATCCGTTAGGAAACCCAGCGTCTTGCGGTCCTTGAACTCCGTGATGAAAAGATACTTCGCATTTAAGCCTTCCGGCAGGGAAATGGCACGTACATACGGGCGTCCTTTCGTCTGTTTCAGATGGAAAAGTTTTCCCTCATTATCCAGAATCAGATAACCTTCATCGTACTCCTTGCGAGTGGTGGGATTACCGGCCAACCGGCGGGCAGGGAATTTAAACCCTTTCTTCACCATAGCCTCTGTGAACAGTTGGCTTTTGTCTGTATCTACCGTATTGGTTTTCATACCGATAAATTCAAGACCTTTCGAGGTGACGCGGAATACATCATCGGGCATACTCAGGTCCACACGTCCCGACATACTCTCCAACAAAGGATAAAGCTCTATCTTGGAGGCATTGATATCCGAGGCTGCCGAGCGGAAGCTGAAATTCGTAAGCTGCACCTCGCGCGGAGTGACGGCAACACCATTGATGCTGTCCGGGAACCGCTCATCCGCCATAAGCTGGCGCATGTAGAAGAACGGGAGAATACTGTCCGTCTGCTCCTGTGTATATACATTGCCGGACTGGTCGCGTCGTACCACGCCTTTACCATCTTCATTTCCCATGGAGAGGAAGTCGCCGAGGACACTACTGTACATGGAGAAAGGAATCTTCGAAGGCTTTGCCGCAAAGAAAGAATAACACCAAGGCAACTGCCAGATAATGAGCAATGCAATGGTGATGTATAAGAATATTTGTCTAAAACGTTTCATTGTCTTTTTCGTTCTTAATAGTGAATGTATAACCTGTTAATCTTGTTCTCCTGCCTTGAACCGTGCAATGGAGAGCCATGAGAGACTTGCCGTGAGCAGGGTGTAGATTGCCAGCCAGGGCAGGAAAGCGTTGTAGGCTTCTGGTGCCGGAGCCAGGAAGAAGATACGCAACAGCAATACAGAGATTACCAGATTGAGGACGCGGCGTTTCCAGGTCGGTTCCAGGCATATCCATGAAATCAGAAGATAAGCGGCAATACCTGCCAGATACCAGGGAAGAGCTGTCAGCAGAATCCGCGAATAAAGTTCCGGAGCCAGGACGCCTTGCATGTAAACCGTCATCAGCACGTAGTTGGCGGCAAAGCAGATCAGTAACACTACCAGTCCGTAGAGCAACATCAGGTTAATCATCCGCAGTTGCGGGTAGGGCAGATGCAATGTCAGTTTCAGGCATTTATGGTGCATTTCGGGTACGAATTGTACCAGAGCAAGCAGTATCCCGACCAATAGAGGAATAAATTCCAGTAAATCCACGAATACGGTATCCCGTGACAGCATAACTTCCCAAACGTGTTCCACGCCTTTCATGCTGGCAACACGATTGATGCGCAACATCGAGTATCCGGCAAAACCGAGCGTTACAAGCAGTGCAAGCAACAGATACCAGCGGGTTTTAATCCATTCTTTATAAAATATAGCGTTCATGTTAGTTAATTATGAATTATGAGTTATTAATTATGAATTATGGGTTATGAGTTATGAATCGTGAAGTAGAAACAGACTTCCTGCTCTGCATAGTAATTCATAATTTATAATTCATCATTTAATCAGTATTTTCCCGTCAGTCCGATAAAAGCATCTTCCAGGTTTACAGTCTCGCATTTCAAATCGCTGTAAGGCATTTGCAGGGCTCTGAAACGTGTTTCTACTTCTTGTTGAGGCAGGAACGAGAAGGTTTCCAGCGTATTTCTGATAAGAGACGGATGGTATAAGTCTTTATCTTCCGGCATCTTGTAACCCTCGGGCAATGTGCAGGTATAGCGGCGTATCGTGTCCAACAGTTCCTTTACGGGCTGCTGGATGAGGATACGTCCGTAATCCATGATGATGCAGTCGTCTACCAGGCGTTCCATATCCTGAATGATGTGCGAGGTCAGGAAAACAGTTTTGTTTTCCGAGCGGGCATAGTCACGCAGATAGTCCACGAAGAGGCGGCGGTAGCCGGGGTCCAGACCGAGAGAGAAATCGTCCAGTACCAGCAATTCCGGGTTTTGCGCCAGAATAAGTCCCAGTGCCACTTGCGAACGTTGGCCGCACGACATACGCGAGATGCGCTGTCCGGGAGCTACTTTCAGTTTGTCCATCAGGTCGTAGTACGCTTCTTTGCGCCACTGTCCCGGATAGAAAGCAGAATAAAACTTCTCAATCTCCCGGATGGTCATGAACTGATATTGCACATGTCCCTCGATGAGCAGACCGATATTACGGCGTGTTGAGGGGTGCATCGTCTGAATGTCCTGTCCGAAGATGGAGCATTGGCCGGAGCGGGGTTTCAGGTAACCGCTCAATATATTGATCGTTGTGGTTTTTCCTGTACCATTCTTCCCCAGCAGTCCCAGGATGCGCCCTTTAGGCACGCTGAAGCTGAGGTTTTCGTAAATTAACCGTTTGCCATAATAGTGCGTCAGGTTATTGCATTCAATGATATTCTCCATTGATATCTTTTGTTTTTAGTATTGAACCTATTTTAATTACTCGTTAGCTGCATGGATTGATCTCGAAACTCCTGTAGGTAATTCTGTTTACCCCAAATGGTAACTCCATTTACATGCCGGGGTAAAGACCGTTACATACCGAGGTAAAGAGCGTTACAATACGGGGTAAAGGTCGTTACATCCTGCGGTAAATGCTTTTACCTCTTGTGGTAAATGCTCGGTAAATGCAATGCTTTGATAATTAGATTGCTAACCAATGCTTATACTTCAGGCTATATGCGAAGCTTGAGTCGTTTATAGAAATAGAAAAAGTAGCGGAATCAGTATACCAGCTGCAAGTTCTATACCTCCTCGTCCCCACAAGCCTTTTGATCCTTTCAGCATCACCATTCCCGTGACGGTAATAATGATGAGTCCTACGGCAAACACATCTGCGAAGTGAGTCCACCATCTTCCGGGATTGTAATGCAGCTTGGTCAGGGCGCTTATCAACGGACGACGTGTCAGCTTCTCGTAAACGGCTTGCTTGGTCTGCAGATTGACCATCAGGTTGGAACCGCCTTTCAGGAATACCTTCATCTGTTTTTCCTTCGGGAAGTAATGTTTGGTATAGTTTTTCTCTTCACCAAGTGGTGCCAGCAGCTTCAGGACATCATCCTTTTTCATTCCGGCCTGCGGGGGCATCACTTCGGTAATGGTATATTCCTGTCGTTCTACCGAGTAATTGGGATTGATCGTATTCCGGTGGTTCATCACAATTCCGGAGATGGCATATATCAATACCATCCCCGAGAAGAAGAATGAGAGGTCCCGGTGGATGGTCCGGCTCCATTTCCGAAATGCGGTTCCCGCCTTACTGAATTTCATAGTTAGCTGCTTCCATATAATAGAATGACAGATAGGGTTTTCCTGATTCGGCCTGACGCTTGGCTATTTTGGCGCGGAAGTCGGCGATACGTGCTTCGGGCGTATTGGCTGTTTCGCCGCGTGCTTTCTTCTCAGTGCTGCATCCGGCTTCGCCTTCACCGTGCTTTTCGGCAGCGGCAGCTTTCAAGCGTGATTCCCATTGTTGCAGATAAGCTTCATCCACACGTTGTTCTTTCAGGGTTCCGGTGACGCGAACGATGCTGTTGACGCACTTCGTATCGAAAGAGCCCAGTTTGGCTGCTTCTACACGGATGGTCTGTGTGTCGTCGCTACCCATCAGGAAGATTTTGGTGGCGCCGTGCTTGCAGGCATGTGTACATACACCTTCGATGGTAACTTCCTGGTCGGTTAGTGACTCGGCGTTAGCCAGAAGATCGTCTATTTCCATTGCACCGGTGGTCTGTTCGGTGGTTGCGGTTTCTTCGGTGTTCTTCTGCTTGTTGCTGCAAGAAGTTCCGATAAAGAATAACGCCATGATGGCGGCTGCGATTGATAATGTTTTAGTTTTCATTATTGTTTTTTGTTTTATTGTTAATCATTATTGTTGTTAAAAAGTAACTCCCAGGGATACTTCTATCCGGTCTGTTCCACCACAATTCTTGTATTCCTGATGTAGCCAGTTGGCGGACAGGAACAGGGCATATTGTTTATTAACTACATAGTCTCCCCGTAGCTTGAGGGCTATGGAGGCATGGTCGTCACTCAGATAATCGATGTTAGAGAGCAATGCACTTCCTGCCGATTTTTGAGTATCCAGTCCCGGCAGGGAATATTCAGACTTCACATTGGTGGTATATCCACCAGCAACGCTCGCTGATAACAGCATTTTCGATACTTTCCAGAGAGATTGTGCCTCCAGTCCACCACTTGCGGAAGCTATTTCTACGTAGCGTCCGTTGCTTTTGTATTCAGGTTTGGTCTGTCCATAACCCACAGAGGGTAGGAGCGTCCATCCCCAACGACAATTGGTGTCGAGTGTTTGCCCGATCCTTCCTTTCAGTCCGGCTTTGAGAGTGGTGTTCTTGAACTGGTCTATACTGCTGAGTTTGGGGTAACTGTTACCTGATGGTTCGCCGAAGATATTCTCGACTCCTGTGCGTTGTTGCAGTGCGGCAAGCAAGTGTACTCCATATTCCCATTCCCGTATTTGCCGGGTCCATGCAGTTTCCAGTGAAACATCTATGTTCTTTATCTCATTGATAGGAGTATAGTCTAAATTGGACAACTGCTTAGTTAGATGGAAGTAATCAGTTCGTAATGAAACGGAAAAGCCATTGTTCTCTCCGTTCTGACTGACCGGAAGCAAATCAATGCTGCCACCTATTCCCGAACCTGTATAGCGGGTAGAGGTCTGTGTTCCCGCAAAGCGTATATAGTCCATGCCCAGCCCAAGCATCTGGTAGACAGATGTGGAGCCTTTATCGGCAAGGAACTTGATATCGCTTTTTTGATTGTATTTACGTACTTGTACCGAAAGGCCTAAAGTGTATTTCTCATTCAGGTTCCGCGCAAGTGCAACGCTCGCTTGTAAGTCGGAAATAATATTGCGAGGACGTGGATCTTTATCCCGGTAAGCAATCACGGCACGATATCCTATTTCTGCTCCGGCTGTCCATTTGCCGAAACGATAGGCATATCCTCCGGAGAATTTGTATTCCTCTTCCTTCATAAATCCACCGATAGAATCTCCCACTACATAAGGATAGAGCATGGAATAATCTGAATTTTCATTCCAGACTACATTCTTTCTACGTCCGTTTCTGTAAGAAGCCTGTCCGAAAAGGCGGCTACTTTGATTCAGCACGAGGAAAGAGTTGACTTCTGCACTGAAATCCTTTTTTCCGTTTCCTTCCTGTGCCAATGCTGCATTGCCACGTTGGTCATACAGTCCCTTCACGCTGATGTCGGTCAGGGTGAAAGGGCGTTGATCATAACGAATGGCTGCGTTCTGCCACACTTGGTTGCGGAATACGGTCATACGACTGTATTCCGACACTAGTTTTTGTTCAACAGTAAGTGTGTCTGCTGCTGCCAGTTTTATGGGCAGCAAAACTATTACGGTTAATATGATAAGGAAACGTTGTTTCATTCTTAGTCTTTAATTATTGAGCAGGCAATAAAGTGGCACGTACTGAGGGCATGAAATCTACGCTGGAATTATTGGTGTCCTGCAATACTTTACGTCCGTCTTCGGTGGTGTAAGATGTTTTGCGAACCACTGCTTTTCCGTAATTTTCTGCGATCGTACTATTCTCACCTATGTAGGTATATCCCATATCGAGTGCCATACTTGTCACGTTCCATACATACTTGTTTTTAGGACTCATGTTGACGGCATCTATAATCCAGCTATTTGGAAATTTGTACTCAGTGAATACTTTTGATTGGTTTCCGGTGGCCAAAGTATAGGTATAATCGTACGTATAATCTGCCTGGTATTGTTTTGCGGTCATACCTTCCGGAAGGCGTCCGATAGCATATGATCTGTTTCCTTGTTTAGCCAGTACCCAGATTGTCTTTGTATAGTTGTACATCATTTCAAGATTGGGTACATCCGGATTATCTACGTCTGGATTCGATGCGCTGGTAGATTGGGTATACCATTCAAAGTCCGCATTGCTCAAGTCGGCTGAACCGGGATTGGCTTCTTTATGATTCATTGCATTGTCGCATATTGTGATGCTTTCTCCCGGTAATACGGGATAATCTTTTCCTGTTCCGGGAATCATGGCTATCACTTGCACAGTCATGGCTTCGTCCATTATGTTCGGAGTATAATCCCATTTGGTAACAGTCAGGAATTTCGATTCAAGTATTATTAAGCCGTCGGCATAAAGTGTTTCAGCAGAGTTGTTGTGAATACGGATATACTGGTCACCATTATACTGCTTATTTGTCTCGGGGTTCACAGTTCCGGGAGAGAAAATCTCTGCAATTACGAAGTTACCTGCTTCGTCTTGGTTTTGTACATAGGTAGTCAAGTCCAGTGAAACGGCTCCGCCTTTCACTTCTACATTCTGTTTTGCACCTTGAACATTGACTTCGGCTGTTTTGGTTACCTCAGTCGTTACTTCTTCTCCTTCTTCATTCTCTACTACCTGGGTTTCTGTATAAGTATAGGTTGCCGTACCTATGAAAGTAACATTGTATAGTCCGTCTGCCAGTGTAGCCAATGTACTTTCTGCCGCAGCACGTGTCAAGGTAGATGAGTAGTCGATTTTGGTTTCAAGTCCGGTACTAATATCGGTAAAGGTGAATGTTCCTGTTTTAACGGTTAAATCATCTCCAATGGTGTTACTGATATTCAGTCCTACAGTTACCTGTGTGGTGGCAACATCATCATCGCTACAACTTGTCATAGCGAAACCTCCTGTCAGCAGAAGGGCCAGTGCGAAATACTTTACTTTTTTCATTATAATCTATAGTTTATTATTTATTAAAATCTCAAATTAGCTTCCATGCCAAAGTACGGATCGGAGAAACGGCGAACTGTCCGTGTACCCCTGTGATAGTCTGGAGCTATATATAGTAATCGGTTCACAAACAATGAAAGCTGCATATACTTTCCGATTTCTTTAGTTGCTTTCAGATTAATGCCCATTTCGAAAGGAATTGTTTGTCGGTCGAAATAATCGTTGGCATATTTATTAACTAAATGTTGCAGTTGTATGTCTGTAGCATCGGCTTCAGTAAAGGGATGTACATTTCCATTCTTATCTACATAGCTCACAGGAGTACCGTTGTTCCAAAGGCTTTGGCTGGCGGTATACCAGGTGCATTGTGCTGTCAGTGAGAAAATCATTCCTATTTTCTGCAAGTATGTATCCGCCGTGATGTTGGTATTGAATCTCTCATTGGTGGAACCGCTTTCCCAATCATAAAGACCTACGTATTGCAGTTGTTCTCCATTCAGTATAATGGATGATTCTTTATATTCGGGCATACTGTTGCTATAGGTGGTTTTCAACCAGGCACCCGTGACGGTAAATCTGGTTTTCAGTAATTTGATACGTTTTGTTGAGAATGTAAATTCTACCCCTTCTTTGCGTACACGTGTACCATTTCCGGCCATTTTATAGGCATTGATTAATGTGTCTTCATCATAAGTCAGACCTTCCAATGCAGGTGGTCCGGTTAGTTCGGAAGAATTGATGGAAGAGGTGTCGTACTTTTTGTAAGCTAATGTCCGGTAATATGAAATATCACGGAAAGCGTTGTCCATACGTTCCTGGAAGTAAGTGATGGAGAAGTTGTTTCCTTTGTGTGCTACATTCAGACGTACTTCCCATTTCTGGTTTCGGGCCGGTTTCAGGTCGTAGTTCGTGTTATCCCATTTGTAAGTCATCATATTAATACGTCGGTAATCTGCATTATTATGATAGTAATTTAATTGCACTACATCTACGTATTTGGCATCCGGATATAGCTGAGCGGTAGTTGGTAGCTTTGACAACCAGCCTATACCGGCAGAAATATCGATCAACCAATCTTTGTTGGTACCCAAGGCAGGGAGCTGCCATTTCAGGTTGAAACGGGGATCAAGATATATCTTTCCTTGTATGGCGTAATTACCTGATAATCCCAATAATGAATTGGCGCGCACACCTGCCGATACAAATAGCTCATGTTTACCGAGCGGCAATCTCATTTGTTCTTCTGCATAAACAGACATATCCTGTCTGGCAGGGATATCATTATAACTGCGTGGCCGGGTAGTTGATGCTGTATTTAGCGGTCGGGTAGTGTCGTAAACTTGCCCGTCTCCGAGGTTCTTGCTTAAATTCCATTCTGCACCGATCTTCAGTGTATGCGAACTTTTCATCCAGTTAAATGCAAAGTCTCCCATGATTTTGGCATTCGCATAGAGTGGCTTGCCATCTATCAGCATGTTTGCTACGTAATTATAAGGGAGATAGAGTCCGTCCGCTTCTCCCTCTACCGTACTGTTTGGAATACCCATCGGGCGGTCTAATGATACTGATTTTCGCTCCTTGATTTGACTGAACTCTTGCGAAATGGAGGCGTTGGCACGCAGTTGGCGTAAGAATGATTGTTCAGAACGTTTCAAAACCCATTCGCCTCCCAATGTCATTTTATCATAAGAAGACTTATAGGAGTCTTCTTTTATCGTTACATCTTTATCACGTTTCACATTATCGAATGAACCGGTATAGTCAGCATTTATACGCCAGTCTATGTGTCCGATATTCGTTTTGTAGTTGTTGTTCCAGCGTGCAGAAGCTGTTATGCGTTTGTAATTCTCGCGACTGTCCCGTGGGTCTACTTTCGAATCCAGATAACTCAAGTCTAAATTCAGAACATTACTGCCGTTGATAGCCCAGCCTTTTCCTGCTGAGAACAGTTTTCCAACTTGGTCTGCTTTAAATCGGGCAGTCAGGGGAGAAGCACTTGATTTACGTTTTATATTTACCAATCCTCCGGTAAGATTACCATACTCTACCGAAGGTATTCCACGGATGATTTCCACACTCTCAATATTGTCTGTTGAAAGCATTCGCATATCCACACCTTTGGATACGGATTCTTTACTGCTTTGACTTGTTCCCGGAACATATTGCAGATTGGCATCGGTATTCATCGTCATGCCATCAATAACAAAACCTACTCCCAATGAGGCTATATCTTCACTGGTACTTCCTGCTTCACGGATTTTGATAAGATTGACACCTCCCATATTCGGATCAGTGGATTTCCCACCCGGAAGCAGTTCCAGTAAGTCAGCAAAGCTTGTCGGTTGCAAATGTTCCATAGCCTTTCTGTCTATTTTGGAAGCACTAGTCAATCCTTTTGACTCTGAAGCGGTGATTACCACCTCATTCAATGCCATGGTTGATGAAGTAAGTCGGAAAGCTAATGTGGTATTTTTAGAGATAGAAAAGGTCTTTGTCAGCTTGTCATATCCCAGATAAGATACGGTTGCTGTATATTCTCCAGCTGATAATTTGGTGAAAGAGTACCGTCCGTTCTGGTCGCTGAGAGCTCCATACCAGGTTTTATCCGCGGTCTGCAATTGAATGGTAGCAAAACTTAAAGGCTCTTTGGTCTGCGCATCTTGTATAGTTCCGGTGAGGGTGTAACCATGTTGGGCAGAAGCAGACAAGTGACTGATAAACAATAATGTTATGATATAAAGAACTTTGCGAAACATCTCTATCGATTTGTTTGCAAAGGTATGTAGAATGAAAAAGGTGAGAAATCGCTATTTATAGGTAATTTATGTATGGGGCTGTGTGGTTTGGTACTTACAAATAGGTATTGACTAGAAACGACAAAAGCCGTTCCCCAGAATAGACAAGGAGGGAACGGCTTTTGTGGCAGTGTGCTTACTATTATTCAGCAGGCTGTGCAGGTGTTTCCGTTGCAGGAGTACCGTTGGCGGGAGCGTTGGCTGCGGGTTGTTCAGCTTTCGGTTCCTCTGCCTTTGGTTCTTCTGTTTTGGGTTCTTCCTTGGCAGGCTCAGCGGTTTTAGGCTCTTCAGTGTTTCCCGTTGCCGGTTGTTGCTGTTGAGTTTTTACCGGGTCCTGAGCGTTTGCCACGAAAGAACCACCACAAACAAACATAAACAGGGCTGCTACTAATACTAACTTTTTCATAATCATTTGCTTTTTTAGTTATACTAAATATATATTTTATAGTTAAGAGTTTAGGTTTCCTTTTTTCAATTTAGGAAGCTTGACGCTTACGTAAAATATAGTTGCAAAGCTCGTGCCAGTGAGAAGGCTGATTGAACAAGTTGTTGATTATTAGTGCTGTTGAAGATTTTGGTATATGTGGCACAGTGTGGAATTGTGTGGAAAGTGTGGAATCAGGTGTGGAAAAATTCCACACTAAGGTACTCTGTTGCATACCAAGTCCGTGTCAAGCCCGTACCAACTCCGTGTCAAGTCCGTACCTATTCTAACTGTATAGATACGGAGCAGATATGGACTTGATGCGGTTGGGATACGGTGCAAAGAGCCTTTTTAGCTCTCTATTTCGTAAAGTTTCAGTTTATTATACAGGGTTTTGCGGTCTATACCCAACAATTGAGCTGCCCGGCTTTTGTTATTTCCCGTTTGCCGTAATGCTTCGATTATCTGATGTTTTTCTGCTTCTTCATTACGCAATGGCAGACCTACGTGGGGATGAGTGATTTGTTGCAACTCGGTCAATTCTTTCAATGTGATAAGTTGGTCCTGTGCTAATAGGGTGGCACGGCGTACCACATTCTTCATCTGTCGCAGATTTCCCGGCCAGTGGTATTCCAGCAATGCCCGGGATGCTGCATCATCAAACCCGATCAACTGTTTATCCAGTTCCCGATTGGCTTGGTCGAGGAAGAAGTTGGCAAAGAGAAGGATGTCTTCTCTCCGATCCTTGAGTTCGGGCATGCGTAGGGTGAACTCATTGATGCGGTGGAACAGGTCCTGGCGGAAAGTTCCTTTCTCGATGGCCTGTTCCAAATCTTCATTCGTAGCGGAAACCAGGCGCACATCTACTGTGATTTCTTTATTGGAACCTACCGGACGGATTTTCCGTTCCTGCAAGGCACGTAACAGTTGTATCTGGACTTCGTAACTGAGATTGCCTATTTCATCGAGGAAGATGGTTCCTCCGTTGGCTGCAACAAAGGCTCCTGTTTTGTCTGTCAATGCTCCGGTGAATGAACCTTTTACGTGTCCGAAGAACTCCGATGCGGCAAGTTCTTTTGGGATGGAGCCACAGTCGATGGCAACGAAAGGCTGACCAGCACGCTTGCTGAGTTGATGGATACGGTGGGCTACATATTCCTTACCCGTTCCACTGGCACCATTGATCAGTACCGACATCGTGGTGGGGGCAACCAGTCTTACATAATTATAGAGTTGTTTGGCTGCATCACTCTCTCCTTCCAGATAGTCGGAAGACGGAGTGTCGCCTGCATTTCTTTGATGGGTACTTTCTCCTTTTCCGGAACCGGGGGCTTGTCTGGGAGAAGCAGCGGGTTGTTTCACAGCCTCACTTATTTTCTTTAGAAGTTCGTCCGGATTTACAGGCTTGGCAACGTAGTCGCTGGCACCTAATTTCATAGCTTGCACCGCCGATTGTATATCGGCATAGCTTGTCATCATGATGAGCGGAATGGACAGACCTTGCTCTCCCAACCACTTCAACAGGTCGATGCCGTCCTTGTCGGGCAGACGCAGGTCGGACAAAATCAAGTCGGCACCCTCTGTTTCCAAATGTTTCTGGGCGCGGGCGATACTGCTGACGGAAGCTACCTGAAAGCCTTTTTTGCCTAACCAGGTCTTCAGCATCATACCGTAAGTAATGTCGTCTTCAACGATGAGTATAGATTTCATTGCCTTATCTTTTGTCTCTTTTAAGACACAAAGGTAAACCGATTTGTCTGAAAATCGTATATTTGCAAACTTAATTTAAATAAAAAGCGTTATGAAGAGGAATTTCATTGTATTATTAACCATACTGATTTGCAGCGTTACAGCCTGCCAATCGGGACAAAAGAAAGATAGAAACATGGATCAGGAAACTAAATTGAAGATCGAAACAACTGCAGGTGACATTATCGTGAAACTGTATAATGAGACGCCGCAACATCGTGATAACTTCATCAAACTGGCGGAAGAGGGTACATACGAAGGTACATTGTTCCACCGTGTCATCAAGGATTTTATGATACAGGCAGGTGACCCTGACTCAAAGAATGCTCCGAAAGGAAAGATGCTGGGTGCAGGTGATGTAGGTTATACGATTCCGGCTGAGTTCGTTTATCCGAAGTATTTCCATAAGAAAGGTGCATTGTCGGCTGCGCGTCAGGGTGACAATGTGAATCCGAAAAAAGAATCATCGGGTTGCCAGTTCTACATTGTGACGGGTAAAGTGTATAATGACACTACGTTGCTGGGCATGGAGAACCAGATGAACCAGAATCGTATGACGACTGTGTTCAATGCTTTGGCACAGAAACACATGAAGGAAATCTATAAGATGCGTAAGGAAAATGACCAGGATGGTCTGATGAACTTGCAGGATACACTGTTTGCACAGGCTGAGGCGGAAGTTGCCAAGCAACCGGAATTCCACTTTACACCGGAGCAGGTGAAGGCTTATACTACGGTAGGTGGTACTCCGCATCTGGATGGTGAATATACTGTGTTCGGCGAAGTGATTGAAGGCATGGATATAGTAGATAAGATACAGCAGGTAAAAACGGATCGTAGCGACCGCCCGGAAGAGGATGTGAAGATTAAGAAAGTGGTAGTGCTGGACTAAATTGTTGGTGAAATTAGTTCGAAACAGATAGGTACGCGGACGACGCGGATTAGGCGGACGAACGCGTACCTATTCTTTGAATTCCACCGATAAGTTACAATCTCTATTTTATGAAAATCAATAAACATATCCTCCCTAACGGTCTGCGACTGGTACATTACCAGGATCTCAGTACTCAGATGGTAGCACTGAACATCGTTTATGATGTAGGTGCCCGGGACGAACACCCCGAACATACCGGTTTTGCCCATCTGTTCGAACATCTGATGTTTGGCGGTTCTGTGAATATACCCGACTATGATGCCCCTTTGCAGTCGGCAGGTGGCGAAAACAATGCCTGGACGAACAATGACATTACAAACTATTACCTCACCGTTCCCAAGTCGAATGTAGAGATTGGCTTCTGGCTGGAGTCCGACCGTATGATGGAATTGGCATTCAGTGAACAAAGCCTTGAAGTGCAGCGCGGTGTGGTCATGGAGGAGTTCAAACAGCGTTGTCTGAACCAGCCTTACGGAGATGTGGGACATCTTATCCGTCTGTTGGCTTACGAGGTGCATCCGTACCGCTGGCCTACCATCGGAAAGGATTTATCGCACATCGAACAAGCTACACTGGAGGAAGTGAAGTCATTCTTCTACCGCTTTTATGCACCTAATAATGCTGTGCTTGCCATTACCGGAAATATATCGTGGGAAGAAGCTGTCCGATTGACAGAAAAGTGGTTTGGTCCGATTCCCCGCAGGGATGTGCCTGTGCGACAATTGCCGCAGGAACCCGTACAGATGAAGGAACGCAGGCAGGTAGTGAAACGTCCTGTTCCCCTGGATGCACTGTTCATGGCTTTTCATATGTGTAGTCGCGAGCATCCTGATTACTATGCTTTTGATATTCTTTCAGATATCCTTAGTAATGGACGTTCCAGTCGTTTGAACCGTCGGCTGGTGCAGGAACAGAAATTGTTCTCCGGTATAGATGCTTATGTTTCGGGAACGCGTGATGCGGGATTGCTACATATCAGCGGAAAACCGTCAGCCGGAGTGTCACTGGAACAGGCTGAGGCCGCTGTACGTAAAGAGTTGCAGGAGTTACAGCAAGTGGCGATAGAAGAACAGGAATTGGAGAAAGTAAAGAATAAGTTTGAATCTACCCAGATATTCGGGAATATCAATTACCTGAATGTAGCCACAAATCTGGCATGGTTCGAATTGACCGGACAGGCAGAGGATATAGACCGTGAGGTAGAACGGTATCGCGCAGTGACGGCAGAACGTCTGAAGACAGTTGCACAAGAGACTTTTCGTGAGGAAAACTCGGTGGTATTATATTATGAGAAAGATAAATGAATAGATTAATTGCTACATACAAGGGGCATTATAAAGCCCTCTTTTATTTAGGACTTCCCATCGTTATCGGCCAGATGGGTGTCATTGTTCTCGGATTTGCCGATACTCTGATGGTGGGACACCACAGCACGGCCGAGTTGGCCGCTGCTTCTTTCACCAACAATCTTTTCACACTTTGTATTATTTTCAGTACCGGTTTCTCTTATGGGTTGACGCCTGTAGTGGGTGAGTTCTACGGAAACCGTCGTTTCATGGAGGCCGGACAAGCTTTGCGCTCAAGTCTGCTTGCCAATGTGTTGGTAGCGCTGTTACTGACACTTATTATGACTGTCGTCTATTTCTGTGTGGAATATATGGGGCAACCTGAAGAACTGATCCCCTTGATAAAACCCTATTTCCTGATTCTACTCGCATCCTTGGTGTTCGTCATGCTGTTCAATGGCTTTAAGCAGTTTACGGATGGCATTACTCAAACACAGACTGCCATGTGGGTGCTTCTTGGTGGAAATGCGCTGAATATTATCGGTAACTATGTATTGATTTACGGAAAGTTCGGTTTCCCGGAATGGGGATTGCTGGGGGCAGGTATCAGTACCCTGTTCTCACGCATTGTCATGGTTATTGCTTTTGCATTGATTGTTTTTCGTAGTCGGAGGTTCTTGAGATATAAGGTGGGATTCTTCCGATTGGGATGGTCGAAACAGATGTTCAGGAAATTGAATGGACTTGGGTGGCCTGTCGGTTTGCAGATGGGTATGGAGACGGCTTCATTCAGTCTCAGCACGATAATGGTCGGTTGGCTGGGAACTATTGCTTTGGCGTCGCATCAGATTATGCTCACTATTTCTCAGTTCACCTTTATGATGTTTTATGGGATGGGGGCGGCGATTGCCGTTCGCGTCAGTAACTTCAAGGGGCAGAACGATATGGTGAATGTCCGCCGTTCGGCATATGCCGGTTATCACCTCATCTTGGCAATGGCGGTAGTTCTTCTGAGTATTGTGTTTCTGTTGCGCAATCAGGTCGGGGGCTGGTTTACGGATAGCGTGGAGGTTTCTGCCATGGTATCTTCTTTGTTTCTTCCATTCCTGGTTTACCAGTTTGGTGACGGATTGCAAATCAGCTTTGCCAATGCCCTGCGTGGTATCGCAGACGTAAAACCGATGATGTTCATTGCATTTATTTCCTATTTTGTTATATCTTTGCCTGTAGGATACTTATGCGGTTTCGTGCTGGGCTGGGGTACGGTCGGCGTATGGATGGCTTTCCCATTCGGACTGACGAGTGCAGGTATTATGCTTTGGCTGCGTTTCCGTTATAAAACGAGATGAAGGAAAGTGATGCTATCACCCTATCACTATAATAATATAAATATGAATAATGTCTCCAAGAAGAAGATAGCTGCCGGTTATGTGGTCCTGTTGGCAGTCTTGCTTTATTCCCTGTTCTTCGTGCACCGGGAAATGGAGAATCTTATGAGTTCGGATAATAGCGATATCCTGCGTACGGATAGCCTGATAGGGCTTTTGCGGGAAAAAGATGCTAATACGGTCCGCTTGCTGCGCACGCTGAGCGAAGCCAATGACAGCATGATTTCCGCTCGGGAGGTGGAGCAGATTATAGCCGAGCAGGATACCATTATCACCCAACAGCGTGTGCAACGTCGTGTTACTGCCCGTCGTGATACCGTTGTGACACAACCTAAGAAGAAAGGTTTCTTCCGTCGTCTGGGGGAAGTCTTCGTTCCACCACGCAAAGATTCTGCTGTTCAGGTACAAACTACCCTTGAAGTTGCTACGGATACGGTGCTTGATGCTTATAATCCTGTTGATTCACTGCATGCAAAATTACGTACCGTTGCCCAGCAAAAGAAAGCAACTAATAGTGTGATACAGCGCCGTAAGCGGACTTTGCAACGCCTTGATCATGCGCTGAGTGCCCGTATTGATAGTCTTTTGAAGGGATATGAACAGGAAACTCTGCTGCGTGCCCGTGAAGAGGCCGAGTATCAGAAAGCGGTACGACATCGTTCTGCTACGATTATTTCAGGCATTGCTGCGGGGGCTGTTGTGTTGTCCGTTATCTTTCTTGTCATGATCTGGCGGGATGTTACTCGTAGTAACCGCTATCGGCGCCAGTTGGAAGAAGCTAACCGCTTTGCCGAAGAGTTGCTTGCCTCTCGCGAAAAGCTGATGCTTGCCATTACCCACGATTTCAAAGCTCCCTTAGGTTCTATCATGGGGTATGCCGATTTGCTTTCCCGGCTTACTGTCGATGGGCGGCAACGCTTCTATCTTGACAACATGAAAACCTCCTCAGAGCATCTGCTGAAACTGGTTACCGATTTGCTCGATTTTCATCGCCTCGACTTGCATAAAGCTGAGATAAACCGTGTTACTTTCCATCCTGCACGCCTGCTGGAAGAAATATACGTCAGCTTTGAACCGCTGACTTCTGCCAAAGGATTGTCTTTGAAATGTGAGATAGATCCCGAACTGAAAGGAACTTTCATCAGTGACCCTTTACGCTTGCGTCAGATTGTGAATAACTTGCTTTCCAATGCAGTGAAGTTCACTTCGGAGGGGGGCATTACGCTGACTGCCAGTTTTGTGCCGAAAGGTGATCCGGCTTTCTCCGGAAACCACTTGAAGCTTTCTGTTATCGATACGGGAAAGGGAATGGAACCCGGTGACCGTGAACGTATCTTCCAGGAGTTTACCCGTTTGCCGGGAGCACAGGGAGAGGAAGGATTCGGCTTGGGATTATCTATTGTCCGTATGCTGGTGCAACTGCTGGAAGGGCATATCGAAGTGGATAGTGTGCTCGGAAAGGGGAGTACGTTTACGTTGCGGGTACCTTTGTATCCAGTGGCTTTGAATGATACTTCCGAAGTAAATGAACAGAAGAATGAGAATTCATCCTCTTCACCTGCTCAAACTCCTGCTTTGCATATCCTCTTGATTGATGACGACCGTATCCAGCTCACTCTCACTTCTGCTATGCTTGCACAGAGTGGTATCACTTCTGTTGCTTGTCTGCAATTGGATGAATTATTGGAAGCCCTCCGTACCGATACTTTCGATGTATTGCTTACCGATGTGCAAATGCCCGCCATGAATGGTTTCGACTTGCTGAACCTATTGCGTGCTTCGAATATTCCGCAAGCTAAGACTATACCCGTGATTGCTGTGACTGCCCGTAGTGATATGCAACGTGAAGAGTTTCTGAAACATGGTTTTGCCGGAAGCTTGCACAAACCATTTATGGTGAATGAACTGTTTGCTGAATTGGATATTGAAAAGAGAGAAACAGGTCTTGTTACTCCGCAGAATCACGTAGAAACGGATGCTGTACAGACGGATAGGGTTGCAACTGAAGCAGTTCCTGCTTCTGCATTAAACTTCGCTGCTCTCACTGCTTTCTCAGGTGATGATCCTGATGCGGCAAAATCTATCCTGGAAAGTTTTGTCACAGAAACACGCCTGAATGCTGATCGCTTGCGACAGGCATTAGATGCTGAAGATACAGATGGCATAGCTGCCATGGGGCATAAGATGCTTCCTCTGTTTACTTTACTGGGAGCCAATGAGCTTGTTGCTTTATTGAAAGAGCTTGAAGACTCACGCGGGCAAGTATTCAGTGAAAAGATAAAAGAGAAATCCTTTTCAGCACTTGCTCAGATTGAAGATGTCGTGGCACAGGTAGAGGAATAAATAGCCTTTTTCTCTTCTGCATCAACCAAATGTCGTTAGAATTTGTTTACTTTGTAACGATTTAAACACTGACTATCGATTGACGTCCTAATGAGAAGAAAATGGTTGAAATGGGTGGTGTGGATACTGCTCACCCCTATCATATTGTTTGTAATACTGATGGTATTGCTTTATATCCCTCCCGTACAGAACCTGATACGGAAGCAAGCCACTGCCATCGCATCCGAGGCAACGGGTATGGATATATCTGTTGAGCGCATCGACCTCCGCTTTCCGCTGAACCTGCTGGTACGCGGTGTGCAGGTCATTCAGCCTATACAGGCAGATAAACAAATTTCCTCTGCTCCCGGCGACTCCCTTGCCGTGAAACAGGTTTCCGATACCCTGCTGACACTGGAAAGCCTGAACGTGCGCGTGCAGGCATGGCCGCTGATACGCGGAAAAGTAGAACTGGACGAGGTTACTGTGAACGGAGTTTTCCTAAACTCTGCCGATTTGATAGAGGGTATCCGCATACGTGGTGTGCTGGGGCGTTTCTTCCTTGAAAGTCACGGCATAGACCTGAAGAAAGAAGATGCTGTCATCAACCGTGTGGAACTGAGTGATACTCATATGCTCGTTGTGATGAACGACACTACCACTGCCGAACCGGATACCACGACTACCGCCCTTAACTGGAAAGTGGCTTTACACAAGTTGGCACTGAAAAACGTTTCCGTTGATTTGCAAATGCCGCTGGATTCCATGCGTCTTGCTGCCCGTCTGGGTGATGCAGAGGTGGATGATGCGGTTGCTGACCTGGGTGGACAGATGTATGGTCTGAAGAAATTTGAGTTGAGCAGTACTACAGTAAACTATGATACGGGTAGCCAATTGCTCAGTGCCATTAATAGCCTGATAGATACCGGTAGTCTTGCGGCTACCGATAGCACCGGTGTGAAACCTGCCCCGGGCTTCGATGCTTCGCACATCGCCTTGCGGGATATTCGCATTGGAGTGGACTCCGTGCTTTATCATGGACGGAACATAAATGCCGTTATCCGGGAATTCTCCATGAACGAGCGTTCCGGCCTGAGCATCACTTCACTGACGGGACGGGTATTTGCTGATTCCACTGTTATTCAGGTGCCTTCTTTAAAATTGCTTACCCCACACAGTGAAATGGATTTCACAGCCCAGACTTATTGGGAGTTGGTAGAAATTCCCACTTCCGGACGACTCTCCGCCCGTTTCAATGCCCGCATCGGTAAGCAGGATGTAATGCTCTTTGCAGGTGACTTGCCTGATACATTCAAGGATGCATATCCTTTCCGCCCTCTTACCATCCGTGCCGGTACGGAAGGTAACTTCAAGCAGATGCAGATTTCCCGCTTCAATATCGACCTGCCGGGCGCTTTCACCTTGAATGGTGGTGGTGAGATTTGGAACCTCACCGACAGTTTGACGCGCAATGGAAGCATTGACTTTGATATCCGGACACAGAACCTGAATTTCCTTACCGGATTGACAGGTGTCACCCCCGACGGTTCTATTGTTGTGCCGGACAGTATGCACCTTGCTGCGCGACTTGGTTTGGATGGCCCCAATTATGATGCCAGCCTGAAATTGAAAGAACGCGAAGGGCTGTTGAATCTGCTGGCTCGTTACAACACTTCTACCGAAGCCTATCAGGCAGACCTTCATGTGGATGCCTTGCAAGTGCACCACTTCCTGCCTAAAGATTCTATCTATACACTTTCGGCTAAGGTTGCCGCCAAAGGAAAAGGATTCGATCCCGCCAACCACCGTACCGTGGCTGCTGTACAAGCTTCTCTCGGTGAATTACAATACGGACACTGGAATATCTCCGGCATCGACCTGACAGCCGGATTGAAATCCGCTCTTGCCACTGTACACATGACGAGCGACAATGCCCTGCTGAAGATGCAGGCGGATGCAGATATGCGTCTTGACCGTAAATACCTGGATGGCAAGGTGGCTATGAATGTGGAGAATGTCGGTCTGCATGAGTTAGGTATTTCTCCTAAACCATTGAAGCATCCTTTCGCTTTCACTCTTGGTGCCGAAGCACGCCATGATTCTATCAAGATGAGCATGGATGCAGGCGACCTCGACTTTCAGTTCCGTGCCCGCAGCACCTTGCAGAAACTGATGGATCAAGGTACTGCCTTTGCCACACTTCTTACCCGGCAGATAGAATTGAAGCAACTCGACCATGCAGAATTACGGAAAGCACTGCCCTCAGCCGGTATGCAACTGAAAGCCGGTAAGCAGAACCCTGTCAGCTATTTCCTGGCAACCAAGGATATTTCTTTTGATGACTTTATATTGCGTTTCGGCACCACGCCTCGACGCGGTATCAATGGACGTACTGCTATACATGGGCTGCGTATGGACTCCTTACAACTGGATACCATTTTCTTTGCTATCAGTCAGGACACTGCACGCATGAAGTTACAGGGTGGTGTTATAAATGGTCCGAAGAACCCGCAGTTTGTCTTCCGCAGTACACTGACGGGTGAAATCCGTAATGAAGATGCCGAACTGACCCTGAATTATGTGGATGCGAAGGGAGATACCGGACTCGATCTGGGTATCAATGCCCGTCCTTTGATAGAGGGCCGGGGTAGGGGTAATGGTATTGCCTTCCGCCTGACACCTGCCGAGCCTATCATTGCTTTCCAGAAGTTCCACTTTGTAGATAACAGCGATTGGATTTATCTGCACAAGAATATGCGCGTCTACGCTAATGTCGACATGGACAGTGAGGACGGACTCTGCTTCCGTATGCAGTCCGACCGGTCTGACACTGTCTCTTTACAGAATATAAATCTGGAATTAATCCGTTTCCGCTTGGATAAACTAAGTGGCATTCTGCCTTATATGCCCCGTATCACGGGACTTTTCTCTGCGGAAGCAAACTATATACAAACAGCAACCTCCCTGCAAGTTTCCGCTGAAGCCGGTGTGGAAAAGCTGACTTACGAACGCCAGCCGGTAGGTAACATCGGACTGGGCGCCACATGGCTTCCGGGTGATAAAGGCACGCACTATCTGAATGCCTATTTCCGGTCGGGAGATCAGGAGGTGCTGACTGCCGATGCCGTATTAACTCAGAAGAACGGACGTGATTCGCTTGAAGTCAACACCACTTTCGAGCATTTCCCGCTTTCCCTTGCTAATGCCTTTATGCCCGATCAGGTCGTTACTTTCACAGGTGACATTGACGGTGGACTTTATATCAATGGAGATATGGAGAAACCGAAGATGAGCGGCGATCTTTCATTAGACAGTGTTTCTGTCTACGCCCGTCAGGCAGGTGCTCGCTACTGGTTCGACAATCGTCCGTTGAAGATAGAGAATAACCAGCTTATATTTAATAAGTTTGCTATATATACCACCAGTCGTAACCCCTTCACGATAGACGGAAACGTAGACTTCCGGAATATGGATCGGCCGACAGCAAACCTGACCTTGCGTGCACAGAATTATACTCTGCTCGATGCACCCCGCACACGCGAGAGTATGCTTTACGGTAAAATCTTCGTGGACCTGAACGCTACCGTACGCGGTCCGCTGGATGGACTGACCATGCGCGGAAACATGAATCTGCTGGGTAATACGGATGTAACCTACGTGCTGACCGATTCGCCCTTGACAGTAGAAGACCGTTTGGGTGAACTCGTTACATTCACTTCCTTTACGGATACTACTTCGGTACAGGCAACGGAAGTTCCCACCATGTCGCTTGGCGGTATGGACATGTTGATGTCTGTGCATATTGATGATGCCGTACGCTTACGTGCCGATCTCAGCCCCGACCGCAGCAGCCGTGTGGAACTGGAAGGTGGAGGTGATCTGAATCTTCAATATACTCCGCAAGGCGATCTCACATTGTCCGGTCGCTATACGCTGATCGGTGGTATGATGAAATATGCCTTGCCCGTTATTCCTCTGAAAGAGTTCCAGTTTGTCAACGGAAGCTATGTGGACTGGACGGGTAATCCGATGAACCCTTCGCTCAACCTGACTGCTACGGAGCGTGTCCGCGCTTCCGTATCCGATGGTGATGACGGTGGTTCGCGTATGGTGAACTTCGACGTTTCCATCAGCATCAAGAACCGTTTGGAGAACCCTGATTTGAGTTTTAATCTGAGTGCCCCTGAAGATGCCACTGTGCAGGGTGAGCTGGCAGGAATGAGCGCCGATGAACGAAGCAAGCAGGCCATCACCATGCTTGCCACCGGTATGTATCTTTATAACAGCGGAAAAGGTGGTGGTTTAACCATGGGTTCCGCACTGAACAGTGTGCTGCAAAGCCAGATTAATTCACTGACTGGGAACCTGAAGAATGCTTCCCTCAGTGTGGGCATTGAAGACCGTACTGCCGCCGAAACGGGCGATAAACAGACGGACTACAGTTTCCGCTATTCGCAGCGTTTCTTCAATGATCGTGTACAGATCATTATCGGTGGAAAAGTGTCCAGTGGCGCCAATGCAACGAATGACGTAGAATCGTTCATCGATAATATTTCTTTGGAATATCGTCTGGATAATAGTGGTACACGCTATGTCCGCGTATTCCACAACAAGAACTATGAAAGTGTGCTCGACGGTGAGATAACCGAGACAGGTGTCGGCCTTGTGCTTCGCCGGAAAATGGACCGCCTGAGTGAGCTGTTCATATTCAAGAGAAAGAAGAAAGTAGAACCTGTAAGCGAATAGTGTAAAAGAAATAGCAATAGTATGATGCCTCTCAAATCATTCTCAGTTCTCCTCCTCCCGGGAGGAGGAGTACCCGAAGGGGGAGGTGCTAGGCACATACATAAATTCTTAATACATAGAAGAATAAAATGAAGAAACTTGTATATATACTCCTTGCAACCCTGCTTCTGGCAGCCTGCTCCACTACTAAGCACCTGCCTGAAGGCGAAGTGCTCTACACCGGTCAGAAGCCGATGATTGTAGAGAACCGCTCCGATACCAAGGTAGGCGAAACCGCTATGGAAGAAGTGGAAGCCGCCCTTGCCAAAGCCCCCAATAACTCTCTGCTCGGTAGTTCCGAATATCGTATCCCTTTTCCTTTCGGACTGTGGGTGTACAATGGTTTTGGAAAGTACAAGAAAGGTTTCGGAAAGTGGATATTCAACCGCTTTGCCGCTACTCCCGTGCTCATATCCTCCGTTAATCCGGACATCCGGCAGAAAGTAGCGACAAATATCCTGCACGATTATGGGTACTTTAATGGTACAGTAAGCTATCAAACTTTCGTTAATCCCAAGGACAGTCTGAAAGCCAAGTTGCAATACACGGTCGATATGCGCAACCCGTACTTTATTGATACCGTTTATTATAGGGGATTCAACAGTACCACCATGCAGATTATCAACCTCGGCCGCCGTCGCTCTCTAATCAGTCCGGGTGAACAGTTCAATGTTACCGATCTTGATGGTGAGCGTACCCGCATCAGCGGCCTGCTGCGTAATATGGGGTATTACTATTTTCGCCCTGACTATCTGACTTACCAGGCCGATACAACCCTCGTTCCCGGTGGGCACGTCAGCCTGCGCATGATCCCCGTTCCGGGTATGCCGAAGGATGCCGAACGTCCTTTCTTCGTAGGTAAAACCAATTTCTATCTCCAAGGTCCGCAAGGACAAATGCCCAATGATAGTCTCTACTACAAGACTTTCTGGATACACTATTACGATAAACTGAAGATACGTCCCAATATGCTTCACCGTTGGCTGAACTACCAAGGTTATCAACGGAAACGGCAGGAACTGGATAAGGGAGGTATGCGCCGTCGTCCGGAAAAGTTGTATAGCCAGTATCGGCAAACACGTATCCAGGAGCGTCTGGCAAGTGTAGGTATTTTCCGTTATCTGGAGATGCAGTACACGCCCCGCGATACGGCACTCGTTTCCGATACGTTGGACGTGAATATCCGTGCTATGCTGGATAAACCGTATGATGCCGAACTGGACTTCAATGTTACGATGAAAAGTAATAACCAGACCGGCCCCGGTGCCGCCTTCACCGTAACGAAGAACAACGTCTTCGGCGGTGGTGAAACCTGGAATGTGAAAGTAAACGGCTCTTATGAATGGCAGACGGGTAAGAACAGCAGCTCGCTGATGAATAGTTACGAGTTGGGCTTATCTTCTGCACTTACCTTTCCGCGTATCGTCTTTCCCCGGATGGGTACCAAGGAATATGATTTCCCGGCTTCCACCACCTTCCGTGTTTATATAGACCAGATGAACCGTGCCAAGTACTATAAACTGCTTGCGTTCGGTGGAAACGTTACGTATGACTTTCAGCCTGTGCCTACCCGGAAACACAGTATCACGCCCTTCCAACTGACATTTAACGTGTTGCGTAATCCGACTGCGGCTTTTGAGGAAATACAAGCTCAGAATCCGGCCCTTTACATCAGCCTCCGTAATCAGTTTATTCCCAAAATGGAATATACATACACTTATGATAATGCTTCTCTCCGCACAGTCCGTAACCCCATTTGGTGGCAGACTACATTCGGCTCTGCCGGTAACCTGACCTCTTTGGTTTACAAGGCATTCGGACAGTCGTTTAGCAAAGAAGATAAGAAACTGCTGGGAGTTCCTTTCGCACAATTCCTGAAGCTGAATTCGGAGTTCCGTTATCATTACAGGATAGATAAGAACCAGATGATTGCTTCCCGTATTGCAGGAGGATTTATCTGGTCCTATGGAAATGCGACGACTGCACCATATACCGAACAGTTCTACATAGGTGGTGCCAACAGTATCCGTGCCTATTCTGCACGCAGTATCGGCCCCGGTGGCTATCCACCCGATAAAGAGAAAAAGTATTCCTATATCAACCATGTGGGTGATATCCGTATGGAAGCAAACGTGGAATATCGTTTCCGAATTCTTGGTGATTTGCACGGAGCTATCTTCCTTGATGCAGGTAATGTCTGGCTGATGCGTAAAGATAAAGACCGTCCCGATGGACAATTGACGTTGAAGAATTTCCCGAAACAGGTTGCTTTGGGTACAGGTGCCGGTTTGCGCTACGACCTGGACTTCCTTGTATTTCGTTTCGACTGGGGTGTGGCACTGCATGATCCGTATGATACGGGAAAGAAGGGATATTATAATATTCCGAAGTTTAAAGATGGTATGGCATGGCATTTTGCTATCGGCTATCCGTTCTAACGGTGAGTTTTGTACGATAGAGCTAAAATATGAACCAATTGTCTACCTTTCTTGACTTTATTTTTTGTAATTTTGCCCCGTAATCAAAACAAGGATACACTAACCTTTTTAAATAATAACTAAGTATGAAACCAACTTTATTCTTATTGGCAGCCGGAATGGGCAGCCGTTACGGTGGCTTGAAGCAATTGGACGGACTGGGTCCGAATGGCGAAACTATTATGGACTATTCAATTTATGACGCCATTAACGCCGGATTTGGTAAGCTCGTTTTCGTAATCCGTAAGGATTTTGAGAAAGACTTCCGTGATAAAATTATTTCAAAATATGAAGGTCATATCCCGTGCGAATTGGTATTCCAGTCTATCGACGATCTGCCCGAAGGCTTCACTTGTCCCGAAGGTCGTACGAAACCTTGGGGAACCAACCATGCCGTAATGATGGGTGCTGATGTAATTCAGGAACCGTTTGCTGTTATCAATTGCGACGACTTCTATGGTCGCGACTCTTTCCAGGTAATGGGTAAGTTCCTTTCTGCACTGCCCGAAGGTTCAAAGAATGTATATTCAATGGTAGGTTTTCGCATTGGCAATACATTGAGCGATAGCGGTACTGTATCTCGCGGTCTTTGCGGTACGGATGCCAACAACCTGCTGACTTCTGTTGTAGAACGCACTAAGATCCAGCGTATGGATGGCGAAGTGAAATACATTGACGATAATGGCGAATGGGCAGCTACTCCCGAAACTACTCCGGTAAGTATGAACTTCTGGGGCTTTACTCCCGATTACTTTGCATATAGCTGCGATTTCTTCAAGAGTTTCCTGAGCGATCCGAAGAATATGGAAAATCTGAAAAGTGAGTTCTTCATCCCGTTGATGGTAGATAAATTGATTCAGGACGGTGTTGCTACATGCGAGGTTCTTGATACTACAAGCAAATGGTTTGGTGTGACTTATCCTGAAGATCGCCAAAGCGTTGTAGATAAAATCCAGGCTTTAGTGGATGCAGGTGAATACCCTGCCAAGCTGTTCTAAGTCCGGGAACTTTGCGAAAGCAAATTTAGAATTAGAAATAGAAGGGAGTTATCGTAAGATGATTCCCTTTTTTAATTTCACGGCAATGTATCTTTTAAAGTTGTATCGTAGCTTCGCAAGCCTCGGCTACTGCCAGATGATGTGTGATGAAGATGAATGTCTTGCCTGTGCAGTCTCTGCGCAGGTTTTTAATTAATTGTCGTTCCGTTTCGGGATCAAGGGCAGAGGTGGCTTCATCCAGCAGCAGGATGTGTCCGGGACGGAGGAGGGTGCGGGCGATGGCGATACGCTGGGCTTGTCCTTCGCTGAGGCCGCCACCTTGTTCATTGAGATTGGCATCTATTCCATCTGGTAGAGAGAGGACGAAGTCGGCACAGGCGGTGCGGAGAGCCTGGAGCATTTCGGCTTCAGTTGCATGAGGATTACCCATTAGCAGGTTGTCACGAATGGTACCGCTGAAGAGAGTGTTTCCCTGGGGAACATAGACGAAGTTGGAACGGGTTTGAGGGGAAACTTCAAGAGTTGAGAGTGGAGAATTGAGAGTTGAGAGTGAAGATTGTGTAATGTTTGCAGGTGAAAGGGTAATACTTCCTTCTTGCGGGTCAGCGAGTGCGAGAAGCAACCGGATCAGGGTGGTTTTTCCGGCGCCAGTTTCACCTAATACGGCAGTACAGCTTCCGGCGGGGAAGTTGCAGGAGAAATGATTTAGTATAGGTCGGTCACCTGTTGAATAACTGAATGTGACATCTTTCAATTGTAAATCCGGGGTTTGGGGGAATAGTTGTGATGCTCCGCTTGCTTCAGCGGGAAGTTCTTCCAGTTCCATCAGTCGCTCTACAGCGGTGAGGGCATTGATAAAGGAAGGTAGCAGGCGTGAAAGATCGAGTGCAGGCCGTTGTACTTTTCCTACCAGTTGCAGGAAGGCTGTCATTGTTCCGAAGGTGATACTGCCTGTACTGAGGCGCACAGCACCCCAAAGAAATGCTGTAAGATAGCCGCCGGAGAACGCAAACGCTACCAGCATACGTGCAGAGAGTGAAAAGCGGGTACGACCGAATATCTGACTACGGAGTGCATCTTGCAGATCATCCAGTTTTCCGATATGCCGGTCGCCTTGTTCCAGGGTTTTAATGACGGTGCGGTGTTGCAGACTTTCTTGTATAACGGATTGGATGCGGCTGTCACTCTGCCGGATTTCACGGGTGTAGCGACGCATTCGTTTCATATAGAATCGGCTACCTAATAGGAAGATAGGTAGAATACCTGCCACTACCCAGGGCAGGGACGGATCGAGAAAGCAGAAGAATACAAATGCGGCTATCAACTGAACGATGGTAACTATAAAAGCAGGGATTGTGCTGGTCAGTAACTCCACGATGGAAGCAGTATCCTGTTCCACCCGGTTTACGATGTCGCCGGTGTGAAAGCGTTCCAATTCGTTCCAGCGGCTTTGCAATAGACGGGAGAAGAGGCGATGGCGCAGTGCATTTCCTGTTTCCACTTGCATACGGGTACTGAGCCAGGTATCGACGGCTCCACACAAAAGTTGGGCGATTAACAAAGCAATGGTAAGGATGGCGGCATTGGTCAGGCTTCCGATGGCGGCGCCTGTGGCAATGTCGATGACGACCTTGGAGGCATAAATAAAGGCAAGAGAGACCGCTACCCCAATGATACCTGTGAGGCAGGAGAGGAGAATACGTCCCCGTTGTCCACGAGATACTTCCCAGATGTACTTTATTTGCTTTGTCTTCATAATGAGTTAGTAACTCGTAGCTTATTTACTTTATGATTCCGGCTTCCAGCCAATTCTTTATCAGTTGTTCTGCATCCCGCTTTGCGGTTTCAGAGTCTACTTCATAATTTTCCATAAGGAAGTCGGTAAGGGTGTCGGCATTGAAATCCATTCCTTCCACATGTTTCCAAAGATGGGCTGCTGTAGAGTTCAGACTAATGATATTGTTGAAATTTACATTTTGAGTGCCGTTGTACATGATGATGTATTCGTCACCAATCTGATGTAAAGTAAATCCGTCCTTGATTTTCATTGTTCGTACTTATTGGGTTGTTACTCTTCTGGTTCTTCTGAATATCGCCAGTAGCCATCGCCTTACAGGGGTTAGTTTCAGCCACCAGAAAGAATAGCGCTGCCAGATACGGCCATTGCACGGATATTCTTTTTCTTTACGGATGGCGGCAATCATTATTCCCATGACATCGTCTACGTTCGTTTGTTCGGTTATCCGTATATTACCGTCGCCCTGCAGTGTTAGCTCTTTGCCGTTGCGGCGGGTGATGCGGTGGAAAACGATACGTCCGTTCGTATCTCTGGCGAGTACGACCGTATTCAGTTGCAGATCGTTATCGGTAAAAGGACCTAAAACAATGCGGTCGCGACGATCCACAAGAAATGGGTTCATACTATTTCCTCTGACTGTCAGGGTTACGGTATGTCCTTCGCTGATGAGGCGTGCTACTTCGGGTAACAGTACCTCGTTGGGGATGATTCTTTTTCGTCCGTTATCTATCATAATGTTGGTTTAGCTTGTAGCTTGTTGCTTAATTGTATTAAAACAAATCTCCGCCGCCTCCCTGTCCGGCAAGCATTTCAGAAAATACACCGGAGTATGGGCCGCAAGATATTTCACTGTCTCGATGACACCATTATTCAATTCTCTCACTTCCTTCAGATTAGAGCACGACGGCAATAGCGATGCGAATGCCCGTGCCGGACTCTCCCGCTGAATCTCATTCATCGGAGCCTGTTCCAATCGTACAAATGCCCCTACAGGAACAGAGTCATTCTTGTAGCAGGGTGTCTTTCCGCTCCAGGGTGAACCATAGACTGTAGCTTCCCCTGTTTCCCGATTGAAATGCACGATGGGATTATCGTCGTTCAGCAGTTCACAGCCGGGGATATGTTTTAGCCACAGCCCGCTGTGCGTACTCTTTCCCGTTCCGCTTTTGCCTTGGAAGAGATATCCTTTTCCATCTTTCTTTATGACGGAAGCGTGCATTAATACAGTATCGGAACAAGCCGTATTGAAAGCATAAATCATCATCAGGATATTGTTGAGCACAAATGCATCCGCTTCTGTTGCGTGCAGGAAAAGGACACCTTTGGTAAATCCGTAGAGGAAATAAGCTGTGTACTCTTTTGGATCGTTGGGAGCGAGGATGGTAATGAGATAAGAGTCCGTATCCGGGATCACACAGATCCTGCACGTGGCACTTTCCCATTCGAACTCGATGAGTGAGCGATATTTTGCATGGTCTTCTTCTTGGGTTTCACTCTCCGGCTGGATGGCAAGTGAAAATGCTATTTTGAGTTCTTTCTCTTTGTATGTATCTAAAGATAACAGGAAAGGTTTCAGGGAGGGAATCAACTCTTCCGTTTTCCAGTGTGGAATGGTGGAGGAAGTACCGAATAGATGAGGCCCTACTTGATATACCTGTGCGTTACGCTCTCCTTTCATAATCTATAATATTTGATGTACCGGTGTAAAGGTAGAGGAATTCTTCTGATTGGACAACTGAATTTTACACAATATTACAGGTTTCGGTTCATTTCTCCAGTCTTTTTCGCTTCGGTATGTTCCGGGGATGCTATATCTTTGTAGGCAATGAAATCATTAATCTTGAATAAACCATGAAAACTGTACTTATCTGGTTGGCTTTGTGTTTTGGCACCCTGATGACCACTTATGCCAATGGAACGGCTTACCTTTTTTCCTATTTCATCAATGACAGCAGAGACGGATTGCATCTGGCTTATAGTTATGATGGTCTGAACTGGACTGCCCTGAATGGTGGCAAGTCTTACCTGACCCCTGCCGTGGGGAAAGATAAACTGATGCGTGATCCGAGTATCTGCCAGGCACCCGATGGCACTTTTCATATGGTCTGGACTTCCAGTTGGACCGACCGGATTATCGGCTATGCCTCTTCCCGTGACCTTATTCATTGGAGCGAGCAGCGAGCCATCCCCGTCATGATGCACGAACCGACTGCCCACAATTGCTGGGCGCCCGAACTTTTCTACGATGAGCCGTCGCAGACATATTATATCTTCTGGGCAACCACCATTCCCGGCCGTCATAAAGAAGTGGCAACCAGTGAGAGTGAGAAAGGGTTGAACCATCGCATGTACTACGTAACCACGAAAGATTTCCAGACCTTTTCGAAGACCAAGATGTTTTTCAATCCCGATTTCAGCGTCATTGATGCTGCCATCGTGAAAGACCCGAAGAACGAGGAGCTGATTATGGTGGTGAAGAATGAAAACTCCAATCCTCCGGAGAAGAATCTCCGCATTACCCGTACCAGAAATCTGGCGAAAGGATTCCCTACTAAAGTTTCCCCTTCTATCACTGGAAACTACTGGGCTGAAGGACCTGCCCCCTTGTTTGTAGGTGATACGCTCTATGTTTATTTCGATAAATACCGTGACCACCGTTACGGTGCAGTCCGTTCACTGGATCATGGCGAGACTTGGGAAGATGTGTCCGATCTGGTTTCATTCCCCCGTGGCATCCGTCACGGGACGGCTTTTGCTGTGGATACCTCCGTTGTGGAAGCTTTGATAGCAAACCGCAATTATAATCCTCTGATTCCCGATAATCTGGCTGACCCTTCACTTTCTAAGTTTGGCGATACCTACTACCTCTATGCTACTACTGACCTGGACTATGGTCTCGGTCGTGCCGGAACGCCGGTAGTGTGGAAGTCGAAAGATTTTGTGAACTGGAGCTTCGAAGGCTCGCACATCCAGGGCTTCGACTGGGCGAAAGGCTACGATTGGGTGAATGACAAAGGGGAGAAGAAAACTGGTTATTTCCGTTATTGGGCTCCCGGAAAGGTGATTGAGCAGAACGGTACTTACTACCTCTACGTCACCTTTGTGAAACCGGATGAAAAGATGGGTACGTATGTCATGATAGCTGATCATCCGGACGGTCCTTTCCGTTTTGCTGAAGGTAACGGGCTTTTTGCTCCGGAAACGGAAGGTGCGGATAGTCCGTTTATCGTAAATGACATTGACGGAGAACCTTTTATTGATGACGATGGCAACGGTTACCTCTTCTGGCGCCGTCGGCTGGCTGCCCGCCTTTCTGCGGACAGGCTTCATATAGAAGGTGAGTCGCTGACTATGCAGACTGCCCGTCAGGGATATTCCGAGGGTCCGTTAATGTTTAAGCGGAAAGGTATCTATTATTATGTATATACGTTGAGTGGAAATCAGAACTATGTCAATGCTTATATGATGAGCCGTGAATCTCCGCTTAGTGGTTTCGTCAAGCCGGAAGGTAATGATATCTTCCTTTTCTCCGCTCCCGAAAACCAGGTTTGGGGACCCGGTCACGGGAATATCTTCTATGACGAAAAGACGGATGAGTACATCTTCCTCTATTTGGAATATGGCGATGGTGGAACTACCCGCCAGGTATACGCCAACCGGATGGAATTTAATGAAGATGGAACCATCAAGACCTTAGTGCCCGATATGCGTGGCATAGGCTATCTGTCCGCGCCTCAGGAGACACGCCGGAACTTGGCGTTGCAGGCTGACTTCCGGGCTTCCAGTGAGAAAGCTCCCCGTACGGCGGTGGTAGACATCGAGACACAACCGAATGATCCTCTGCCGGAGAAAGCCTCGGTGAAGAAATATACCCGCACACATACTTATCAGGCTGCCCATGTAGGCGATGAATCGAACGGAACCCGCTGGATGGCTGCCGTCACGGATAGCAGCCCGTACATTACGGTGGATTTGAAAGAGATGCGCAACGTTGGCGAATGCCAGTTCTATTTCACCAAGCCCACAGAAGGGCATACATGGAGACTGGAAAAGTCTGTCGATGGCAAGCATTGGCAGGTGTGTGCCGAAGAAAAGAAACTTCAGGCACGGTCTCCCCATGTGGCTAAGGGTATTGGCGAGGCACGTTATCTCCGCTTACATATTCTGCGGGGAGATGCGGGGATGTGGGAATGGAAAATATATGAATAGGTAATCCGGATTAAGATTTCGGTCAGAACCGTTCAATCCAGTTTTCTATTGTGATAGAGGAAAGGTGGTTGAGATGCTTCACGTTTTCAGTCACCATTACAAAGCCGCCGTGTATGGCGGTCGCCCCTATCAGAATATCAAAATCATCAATTAGTTCTCCTCGTGCACACAGTGCCGCCTTTTGGTCGGCAAAAATGGGCAGGGCATCGTAGATGGGCATTACTTTGAACTGTGAAATAAAGTCTGCTGTTTGCTTCAAGTGTTTCTCTTTATTACCGCTGCGCGAAACTCCATAAAGTAATTCGGCGACAGTAATCTCTGAGATATAACAGTTCTTCTGTCCCACTTTCTTTATCTTCTCATCCAATTGGTATCTGCCTTTCATGTAGAAAATGCAGATGTTGGTATCAAGCAAGTACTTTTTCATTCGTCAAAGGATACTATTTTGCGAGTGCGGTTGCTCGTTCTTTCCTTGCGGATGTTTTCTTCCATATGGTCTGTTTCGGGATCATCGGCCCATACACCAAAAAGATCTTCCAACTTTCCGTTGTCGGTTCTGTTCTTAGCTTCTTTGTTTAATATGGAGTCGGTGAGCATCTTTATCAGATGTAGTTTGGCTTCATCGCTCAGTGACTTCAGCATATCGAAGTAGCTACTTGCCAGTTTAAGGCTCATGTCCATAACTCATCTCCTTTCTTGTTGATTTATAGTGGCAAAGATAAGGTTTGCCTGTGGCTTCTGCAACAAATTACGGGGAAAATATGTTTCCTCCGCCACCTTTCCGAAGTCTCTAATATTTATAAGTCAGCATAATACGCCCTTCCGAAGTATTGGAAAAGACATTGGCGTGATACCTGTATTTGGTATCGCGGGTGTAGTTCATAAATGTGCCGGTGAGGTACAGTTGCTTCCGCAATTTCAGGTCCAGCCGGAGGCCGACTGCATGGAGGATGGCCCTCGAACGGTCGCCCTGTGCATTGAGCGTTTTCGGTTCCACTTCGTCCCAGTTGATGTCTTGGGGATACCCTTTCCAGGTGAACATGTGGTAGACTTCGTAGATGGTGGATATGGCAAGACGGTCCTTGTAGGTAAAGTTAAAGTTGAGCTTGCTGCTGTAGCCGCTGGCCAGGTTGTAGATGCGCTCGTCCACTTGATAATAGTCGCTGAGGGCACCTCCCAGAAGGATGGCGTTGAGGTAGGCGTAACCGTCTATTCCCCAGTTTCGTTTGAGGTTTCTTTTGTAGATGAGGCCGCCGCCCACGGAAGCGGGTGTACAGAATTTATAAGGTACTTTTGCCGATACTGCTGATATCGTGTCCGAATCGTAGTAATCGAAGTGCTGGTACAGCCCAAGGCTGAGATAGTGCTTCTCATTGTTCACCAACTCTTTGGCTACCAGTCGGCCAATGATGTTTATCTGTCCCAGGACCGGTTGATCTTTCTGCCAGTTCAGGTTCGCCTGGATGGAGAAATAGTCGTAGGGCTTGGTATCTTCCGCATCGAAGCGGTCGCCGTATTCGACGTTGATTTCGGAGGCCAGCCCCACACCTTTGTCCAAGATTTCGTCTTTCAGTTCCAGGGTACGTATGCCCAGAGATACATCCACACTTACATCGGGTACCCCGAATTGTTTGCCCGAAGTGGAACGCCGCTTCCAGGCGTCTCCGTTGATAATACGGGTCAAACCGCGCATGGGAGACACCAGGAATCCGGCAAATTCCAGCCCGAAGCGTGACCAACCAGTTTTCCGGTCGTCGAGGATGAGGTCGGAAACTCTGTAGGTCACTTCGCCCAGGGCCATACCGCCAATGGGGGTGGCAATGATGTCGTTGGTAGAGGGGTACTCGTTTTCCATAAACATCTCCCACATGAAGCTGCCGCCGAAGGCAAAGAGCCCGGACTGCCAGAAATTGTATCCGTTGGATCGGGCTGAGTTGAAGTACAGGCTGCCATGGTAGGGGTGCATGAACATATTGGTGCCCATGGCGTCATTGTCCCACACGAAGCCATGCTTGAGGTTGTCCTTGATAGTACGCCCGTTGATGTAGGCAAAGTCGGCCTTGCGGATATAGCGGTCGAAGGCCCAGACTCCCATATTGATGCCGAAGACCATGGTGCCCGCCTGAAGCCCCCTTTTGTGGGAGTAATAGTCTATATCGAGCGAGTCGGCAGGTCGGGGAGTGGCTAAACGGTGGCGGATGGCGAGTTGCGGATAAGCCACATCAATGGCTATCAGGAAAGTGAACAGAGTCAGCAGTAACTTTTTCATGACGCAAACATAGGGATTTTTATCAAATGCACGTAGTTATATTTTTCGTAAAAAGTCTCTATAACTTCTTAATTAATTAGTTTGTAGCATAAAAGGTTCGTGAAAGGGGGGAGATTGATATGCGTTCGCCTGCTCCATCCGCGTCGTTCGCATATCAATTACTCTCCGAATAATCACCCGGAAAGGGTACACGCTTTACAATCATCCTGCCGCTGAAAGTAGAAGAATAAAGTGCTCTTTTATGCAGAATTGATGCAATAATATAGGCTTACGATGTCATATCCCGCTGGAAATCGTTACCTTTGCAGCCCTGAACGATAAATTCATTGACACTATGATATCAGTAGAAGGACTGAAGGTAGAATTTAATGCAACCCCTCTGTTCGAAGACGTCTCTTACGTAATCAACAAAAAAGACCGCATCGCCTTGGTGGGCAAGAATGGTGCGGGTAAGTCTACCATGCTCAAGATATTGGCCGGACTACAGCAGCCCACTTCCGGCGTCGTTGCCATTCCCCGAGAATGTACTATCGGTTACCTGCCGCAGGTGATGATTCTCAGTGATAAGCGTACCGTGATGCAAGAGGCGGAACTGGCTTTCGAACACATCTTCGAAATGCAAGCAGACATCGAACGCATGAACCAGCAACTTGCCGAACGCACTGATTATGACAGCGAAGAATACCATAAACTCATCGACCGTTTCACTCATGAGAACGAACGTTTCTTGATGATGGGTGGCACCAACTTCCGTGCTGAAATAGAACGAACCCTGCAAGGTTTAGGTTTCAGCCGCGAAGACTTCGACCGCTCCACCAGTGAGTTCTCCGGTGGTTGGCGTATGCGTATCGAGCTTGCCAAACTCCTGCTTCGCCGTCCCGATGTGCTGTTGCTCGACGAACCTACCAACCACTTGGATATTGAGAGTATCCAATGGCTTGAGAACTTCCTTTCCACTCGTGCCAATGCCGTGGTATTGGTGAGTCACGACCGTGCATTTCTCAATAACGTCACCACGCGCACCATCGAAATCACTTGTGGACAGATTTACGACTACAAAGTGAAGTATGACGAATTCGTCGTACTGCGCAAGGAACGTCGTGAACAGCAACTCCGTGCCTATGAGAATCAGCAGAAACAGATAGAAGATACGGAAGCCTTTATCGAGCGCTTCCGCTATAAAGCCACGAAAGCTGTGCAGGTGCAGAGCCGCATCAAACAACTGGAAAAGATAGAACGCATCGAGGTAGATGAGGAAGACAACTCTGCATTGCGCCTGAAGTTTGCTTGCAGCAGCCGTAGCGGAAGTTACCCTGTCATCTGTGAGGATGTCCGGAAGGCCTATGGCGACCATGTCATCTTCCACGATGTCAACCTGACCATAAACCGTGGTGAGAAAGTGGCGTTCGTAGGTAAGAACGGTGAAGGTAAATCCACCCTGGTAAAGTGTATCATGGGAGAAATCACCGACTATACCGGTAAGCTCACCCTCGGTCATAATGTACAGATCGGTTACTTCGCCCAGAACCAGGCACAACTCCTGGATGAAAGCCTGACAGTATTCGATACCATCGACCGCGTAGCCGTAGGCGATATCCGCACGAAGATACGTGATATCCTCGGTGCCTTCATGTTCGGAGGTGAAGCTTCTGATAAGAAGGTGAAAGTGTTATCCGGTGGAGAGCGTACCCGTCTCGCAATGATCAAACTGCTACTGGAACCCGTGAACTTCCTGATACTGGACGAACCGACCAACCACCTCGATATGCGTTCGAAGGATGTACTGAAAGATGCCATTCGCGAATTTGACGGTACAGTCATTTTAGTAAGCCACGACCGTGATTTCCTGGACGGACTTGCGACTAAAGTATATGAGTTCGGTGGTGGAATTGTAAAAGAACACCTCGGTGGCATCTACGACTTCCTGCAAAAGAAGCAGATAGAAAGCCTGAACGAATTGCAGAAAGCACCCGCACTTTCTACCTCACCTTCCGGTGGAAAAGAGAATACGGATACCGCCACTCAGTCTTCCGGTGCCAAGCTTTCCTATGAAGAGCAGAAGGAACTGAACAAGAAGCTCAAAAAACTGGAACGTCGCGTTGCCGACTGTGAATCGGAGATAGAGCAGACCGAGTCTGCTATCGCCATCCTCGAAGCCCGGATGGCAACTCCCGAGGGAGCTTCGGATATGGCCCTTTACGAGCAGCATCAGAAATTGAAGCAACAACTTGACTCTGTGATGGAAGAGTGGGATGCCGTCTCTACCGAACTGGAAGAAGCCAAGCGAGAACAATAAAACGATACGGTGAATACCTTCCCCTTATCACTTTATCACGCTATCACTTTATAACATTATTTTATATCTTATGAAAGTAACTCATTATTTACCTTTAGCTGCAGCTTGCCTTATGATGGTAGGATGTGGTACGGGCAAGCAGAAAGCTGAAATGACAGCCGGTATCCAGCTTGCCAATCTTGACACAACTGCCCTTCCGGGGAGTAGTTTCTATCAGTACGCCTGTGGCGGTTGGATTGAAAGTCATCCACTTTCACCCGAGTATTCACAGTACGGTTCTTTTACAGAACTTGCCGAGAATAATCGTAAGCAGATACAAGGTCTGATTGAAGAACTGGCTGCCACTCAGCACGAAGCTGGTAGTGTAGCGCAAAAGGTAGGCGACCTCTACAAGATTGTTATGGACAGCGTGAAGCTGAACAAGGAAGGTGTTGCTCCTATCAAAGCCGACTTGGAACAGATTGCTTCCCTGAAAGATAAAGAAGCTGTTTATGCTTTGCTCGCCGATCTGCGCAAACAGGGTATCGGTGCTTACCTCGGCCTCTATGTAGCTGCCGACGAAATGAACAGTAACGAGAACGCCGTGCAGCTTTATCAAAGCGGCTTGAGTATGGGCGAACGCGATTACTATCTGGCTACCGATCCTTCTACTACCGCTATCCGTGATGCCTTCCGCACTCATGTACAGAAAATGTATCAGTTGGCCGGCTTCGATGAGGCTACTGCCAAGAAGGGTATGGAAGTGGTTATGGACGTGGAAACACGCCTTGCCAAAGCTTTCCGTTCCCGTACCGAACTGCGTGACCCGCATGCCAACTACAATAAGATGAGCATGGAAGAGGTGAAGAAGAATTATCCTACTTTTAACTGGGATGCTTACCTTTCAGGCCTTGGCCTGACAGATGTGAAGGAAATCATTGTCGGTCAACCCGCTTCGGTTGCTGAAGCTGCCAACATCCTGAATACCTTACCCGTCGATCAGCAAGCTCTTTATCTGCAATGGAAATTGATTGATTCTGCTGCCGGTTATTTGAATGATGAGATGGCTCAACAGAATTTCGACTTCTACGAACGTACCATGTCTGGAACGCAGGAAATGCAACCCCGTTGGAAGACTGCCGTTTCTGTGGTAAGTTCCGCACTGGGTGAAGCCGTAGGACAGATGTATGTAGAGAAATACTTCCCTGCTGCTGCCAAGGAACGTATGATATCTTTGGTGAAGAACCTTCAGACCAGCTTGGGCGAACGCATCAACAACCTTGCCTGGATGAGCGACGAAACCAAGAAGAAAGCACAGGAGAAGCTGGCCACTTTCCACGTGAAGATCGGTTACCCTGATAAATGGAAAGACTACTCTACGTTGGAGATCAAAGACGATTCATATTGGAACAACATCAAACGTGCCAATCTTTGGGGATATGCCGAAATGGTTGCCAAAGCCGGCAAACCGGTGGATAAAGACGAGTGGTTGATGACTCCGCAAACCGTAAACGCTTATTACAACCCGACAACGAACGAAATCTGTTTCCCTGCCGGTATCCTGCAATACCCGTTCTTTGATATGAATGCTGACGATGCCTTCAATTACGGTGCAATCGGTGTTGTAATCGGTCATGAGATGACACACGGCTTCGACGACCAAGGTCGCCAGTACGACAAAGACGGTAATCTGAAAGACTGGTGGACAGAAGAAGATGCTAAGAACTTTGAGAAACGTGCCGATGTAATGGTTGCTTTCTTTGACAGCATCGAAGTTGCACCGGGGGTACATGCCAACGGTCGCATGACACTGGGTGAGAATATTGCCGACCACGGAGGTTTGCAAGTATCTTATCAGGCATTCAAGAAGGCTACCGCTGCCGCTCCGCTGGAAGTAAAAGACGGTTTCACTCCCGAACAACGCTTCTTCCTGGCTTATGCCAATGTTTGGGCCAACAATACCCGTCCCGAAGCCATCCTGCAATTGACGAAGATCGATGTACACTCTTTGGGCAAATGGCGTGTAGACGCTGCATTGCCACATATTGCCGCATGGTATGAGGCATTCGGCATTACAGAAAAAGATCCGATGTACGTACCGGTGGCAGAACGGGTCTCTATCTGGTAAGTCTTGCCATCGCTTTGGCACAGTTGTGCCATAGGCATGGCATAATCTTGCCAAGGTGATGGCAAAACTGTGCCAAGGCTGTGGCACAACTCTGGCACAGTGGGGCGGTATCCTCTCCGTTTAGCAAAAAAGAAAGATAAAGGCAGTAATTCCTAACCGGGATTGCTGCCTTTTTTAATTATACCTAATTTATTGTGTTTGAGTATGTGTGCAAATAAACATTTTTAGTACCTTTGCGCATCAAATACTTATATACGCAATTCCATGTCTGAAACAAAAAGAATTAAAACCGCTTTAGTATCGGTTTATCATAAGGAAGGTTTGGACGAAATCATCACCAAACTGCATGAAGAAGGAGTTGAGTTTCTGTCAACAGGCGGAACTCGTCAGTTTATAGAATCACTGGGTTATCCCTGTAAAGCAGTGGAAGACTTGACTACGTATCCCTCTATCTTGGGTGGACGTGTGAAGACCCTGCATCCGAAAGTGTTCGGTGGTATTCTCTGCCGTCGCGGACTGGAACAGGATATGCAACAGATAGAAAAATATGAAATTCCCGAAATAGACCTCGTTATCGTCGATTTGTATCCGTTTGAAGCTACCGTAGCTTCCGGTGCCGACGAACCGACTATCATCGAGAAAATAGATATAGGCGGTATCTCGCTAATCCGTGCTGCTGCCAAGAATTACAATGATGTGGTTATCATTGCTTCTCAGGCACAATACCAGCCGTTCCGCGATATGCTGATGGAACATGGAGCTACCACTTCGCTGGAAGAACGCCGTTGGTTTGCCAAGGAGGCGTTTTCCGTTTCTTCCCATTACGATTCAGCCATCTTCAACTACTTCGATGGCGAAGAAGGTTCCGCATTCCGTTGCTCTGCCAATAATCAGAAGACTTTGCGCTACGGTGAGAACCCGCACCAGAAGGGTTACTTTTACGGAAATCTGGAAGCTATGTTCGACCAGATTCACGGAAAGGAAATCTCTTACAACAACCTGCTCGATATCAATGCAGCCGTCGACCTGATCGATGAATTTGAAGAGACTACGTTTGCCGTATTGAAGCATAACAATGCTTGCGGTCTGGCTTCACGCCCCACGGTGCTCGAAGCATGGAACGATGCATTGGCCGGTGACCCGGTTTCCGCTTTCGGTGGTGTGCTCATCACAAACGGAGTGATCGATAAGGACGCTGCTGAAGAAATCAATAAAATCTTCTTCGAAGTAATTATCGCCCCTGATTACGATGTAGACGCGTTGGAAATCCTGGGACAGAAGAAAAACCGTATTATTCTGGTTCGTAAGCCTGCCACACTGCCTAAGAAGCAGTTTCGTTCTCTCCTGAATGGTGTGTTGGTACAGGACCGCGACCTGAACATCGAGAAGCCTGAAGATTTGAAAACTGCAACCACGAAAGCACCTACCGCACAGGAAATAGAAGACATGCTCTTTGCTAACAAGATTGTGAAGAACAGCAAGTCCAACGCTATCGTACTGGCTAAAGGCAAGCAATTGCTGGCAAGCGGTGTGGGACAGACTTCACGTGTGGATGCTTTGAAGCAGGCCATCGAAAAAGCCAAGAACTTCGGCTTCGACCTGAAAGGTGCCGTGATGGCATCTGACGCTTTCTTCCCCTTCCCCGACTGCGTGGAGATTGCCGGAAATGAAGGTGTGACCGCAGTTATTCAACCGGGTGGTTCCATCAAGGATCAGCTTTCGTTCGACTATTGCAACGAACATGGCATCGCGATGGTGACCACAGGAATTCGTCATTTCAAACACTAATATTAATGATGAATTATGAATGATGAATGATGAGTTAGCTGCGCCGAGCATGCTGTCATCTTCATAATTCATAATTTATAATTCATAATTAACAACATGGGATTATTCTCTTTTACGCAAGAAATAGCGATGGACCTTGGTACCGCCAATACCATTATCACAACCAATGGTAAGATTGTGGTGGATGAGCCTTCGGTGGTAGCTCTCGACCGTCGCACCGATAAGATGATTGCCGTGGGTGATAAGGCAAAGATGATGCACGAAAAGACCCACGAAAACATACGTACCATCCGTCCGCTTCGCGACGGTGTAATTGCCGACTTCTATGCTTGCGAGCAGATGATACGCGGTTTGATAAAGATGGTGAATAATCGCAACCGTCTGTTCTCTCCTTCGCTCCGTATGGTTATCGGTGTCCCCTCAGGTAGTACTGAAGTGGAGCTGCGTGCCGTGCGTGACTCTGCCGAACATGCCGGCGGACGTGACGTCTACCTGATTTTTGAACCCATGGCTGCCGCTATCGGTATTGGTATCGATGTAGAAGCTCCGGAAGGAAACATGATTGTAGATATAGGTGGTGGTTCTACGGAAATTGCCGTTATCTCCTTGGGTGGTATCGTAGCCAACAACTCCATCCGCATTGCGGGTGATGACTTGACTGCTGATATCCAGGAATATATGAGCCGTCAGCACAATGTGAAGGTCAGCGAACGTATGGCCGAGCGTATTAAAATCAATGTAGGTGCAGCCTTGACCGAACTGGGTGAGGATGCTCCGGAAGATTATATCGTTCATGGTCCGAACCGTATCACGGCTCTGCCTATGGAAGTGCCTGTATGCTACCAGGAAGTAGCGCACTGTCTGGAGAAATCAATTTCAAAGATTGAAACAGCTATCTTGAACGCATTAGAAAATACACCTCCCGAATTGTATGCCGATATCGTGCACAACGGTATTTATCTGGCAGGTGGTGGTGCATTGCTCCGTGGACTCGATAAGCGTTTGACTGATAAGATAAACATTCCGTTCCACATTGCCGAAGATCCCCTGCACGCTGTTGCTAAAGGTACGGGTGTGGCGCTGAAGAATGTGGATCGTTTCTCATTCCTGATGAGATGACAAGCAAGTTAATAATGAAAGAATTAATAATGAAAACCGTGCGGTTTAAGAGCGGCATGGTACTCAGTTTTTAATTCTTTAATTTTTCATTCTTTCATTTGCTCGTCAATATGCGAAATTTACTGAACTTTCTTATTAAATACAACTACTGGTTCCTCTTTCTACTGTTAGAGGCAGCCAGTTTTGTTTTATTGTTCCGCTTCAATTACTATCAGCAGAGTGTGTTTTTCACATCGGCCAATAGTGTGGCGGGGAAAGTTTACGATGTTTCGGGAACTATAACTTCTTATTTCCATCTGAAATCTGTCAATGAGGACTTGCTCGACCGTAATATGTGGTTGGAGCAACGAGTGGCATTCCTGGAGAAAACATTGAATAATAAAGGAATGGACTCTGTTCGGCTCTATAGTCTGGAACGGCTTGAACCGGAAGAATACCAGATATTCAAGGCGAATGTCATCAAAAACAGTTTGAACCGGGTGGATAACTATATTACACTTGATGAAGGCTCGTCTGCAGGTATCCGTCCGGAAATGGGCGTGGTAGATGCTAATGGAGTAGTGGGCATTGTCTATAAAACTTCTCCGCATTACTCTACCGTTATTCCGTTGCTGAACAGTAAATCGAGCATCAGTTGTAAGATTGTAGGCAGCGAGTATTTTGGTTATTTGAAGTGGGAATATGGAGATTCTCGCTTTGCATATCTGAAGGATTTACCTCGCCATGCAGAGTTCAACTTGGGTGATACGGTGGTGACAAGTGGTTATTCTACAGTATTCCCGGCAGGAGTCATGGTGGGAACGGTGGATGATATGTCCGACTCTCACGACGGTCTCTCTTATCTATTGAAGATAAAACTGGCTACGGACTTCGGTAAGGTGAGCAATGTGCGGGTAATTGCCCGTACCGGACAAGAGGAGCAGAAGATGCTGGAGAAGGAAGAAGGGAAGTGATGGAGTGATAAGGTGATGGAGTGATAGGAGTGATAAATGGTAGGGGAGTAGCCCCAATTGTAAATCGTAAATTGTAAATCGAATTGGTTCTCAATTATCTGCATAAAATAGGTTGGTTTATCGGTTTGGTACTATTGCAGGTACTGATACTGAATAATGTGCATATTGCCGGATATGCCACTCCTTTTCTATATATCTATCTCATACTGAAATTCGAGTCGGAAACGCCGCGGAATGCTTTGATGCTGTGGGCGTTTTTCCTGGGACTGACGGTGGATATCTTTTCGGATACACCGGGTATGAATGCTGCGGCTACGGTGGCTTTGGCTTTTTTACGCCCTACTTTCCTGCGTCTGTTCGTACCGCGGGATACGTTCGAAAATATAGTTCCTTCGATCAAATCGATGGGGATTGTTCCTTTCCTGAAGTATTTGGTTGTTAGCGTTTTTATTCATCATGCAATATTACTTACCATAGAATTCTTTTCGTTCGCCCATATCGGAACGTTGCTGCTGAGAATTGTGGCAAGTACGTTGCTGACTGTAACCTGTATCATGGCTATAGAAGGAGTGAAGAAGAAGTAAGATGGCAAAAGATTATACACTCGAAAAGCGGAAATTAGTGATAGGTGGGGTAGCAATTGTGATTGTTATCATTTATATCATGCGTCTTTTTGTGTTGCAGATCATGACTGATACTTACAAGAAGAACGCAGATAGTAACGCTTTCCTCAATAAAATCCAGTATCCTTCACGCGGTGCGATTTATGACCGTAATGGGAAGTTGCTGGTGTTCAATCAACCTGCTTATGACATCACATTCGTGCCGCGAGAGGTGACGGAACTGGATACTCTTGATTTTTGCCGCACACTGAATATTACGAAAGAGCAGTTGCTGAAGCGAATGAAAGATGTGAAGAACCGTTGGATGAATCCCGGTTATTCCAGATATACGCATCAAGTGTTTATGACGCAGCTCTCAGCGGAAGAGTGCGGTGTATTCCAGGAAAAGCTTTTCAAATTTCCAGGCTTTTATATTCAGAGGCGTACTATCCGGCAATATTCCTATAATGCTGCCGGACATGCTTTGGGGGATATCGGTGAAGTCTCAATGAGAGATATTGAGGCTGATGATTATTACATCCGCGGTGACTATGTAGGTAAGCAAGGTATAGAGAAGTCTTATGAAAAGTACCTGCGTGGTGAAAAAGGAGTGGAGGTTTTGCTTCGTGATGCGCATGGACGTATTCAGGGGCATTATATGGATGGTAAACTGGATCGGCCATCGATACCGGGCAAGAACCTGAAATTAGGATTGGATATTGATTTGCAGATGTTGGGTGAGCGTCTGATGAAGAATAAAATCGGTGCGATTGTGGCTATTGAGCCGGAAACGGGAGAGATTTTATGTCTGGTATCGGCACCTAATTTTGATCCGCATCTGATGATCGGACGTCAGCGTGGGAAAAACCATAATATGTTGCAGAAAGATAAACAGAAACCGTTGCTGAACCGTGCGATTATGGGTGTTTATCCTCCGGGATCTACTTTCAAAACAGCCCAGGCACTGACATTCTTACAAGAAGGTATCATACAGCCGTCCACATCGTTTCCTTGTTCTCATGGATTTATTTATGGAGGTTTGCGTGTGGGATGTCACGGACACGGATCACCACTTCCGTTGATACCGGCTATTGCCACTTCGTGTAATGCTTATTTCTGTTGGGGGCTTTATCGCATGTTTGGTGATAAGAAATACGGTTCGCCGCAGAATGCACTTACTGTATGGAAAGATCACATGGTTTCTCAAGGATTTGGTTATAAGCTGGGAACGGACTTGCCGGGTGAGAAACGCGGATTTATTCCCAATGCAGGTGTTTATGATAAAGCCTATCGTGGATCATGGAATGGATTGACGGTAATCAGTATCTCTATCGGGCAGGGTGAAGTTCTAAGTACACCTTTGCAAATGGCAAATTTAGCGGCTACCATCGCCAATCGTGGTTATTTTGTGACTCCGCATATTGTGAAGGATATTCAGGATGCAGAATTGGATAGTACTTACCGGGAACGTCGTTACACTTCTATTGACCGCTCTTATTATGAAGAAATTGTAGAGGGTATGCGGGCTGCCGTTACGGGAGTTACCGGAAGTGCTACTTGCCGTATAGCCGGGGCGATCCTGCCGGGTGTAGAAGTCTGTGGAAAGACAGGTACGGCACAGAATCGCGGACATGACCATTCTGCATTTATAGGTTTTGCCCCGATGGACAAGCCGAAGATCGCTATTGCCGTTTATGTGGAGAATGGTGGTTGGGGTGCAACCTATGGAGTACCTTATGGTGCTTTAATGATGGAACAGTATTTGAATGGAAAACTTTCGCCTGCCAGCGAAGAAAGAGCGGAAGAAATGAGTAATCGTGTGATAATGTATGGTGACGAGGAGAGATAGTATATGGAAATCACTGGATTGGGTAACGATCTGTGTTTACTTGATTTTGATTGCATTCGGTTGGTTCAGTGTTTGCGGGGCAAGCTATGATTATGGCGACCGTGACTTCTGGGATTTCTCCACTCGTGCAGGTAAGCAATTGGTTTGGATCATTTGCTCTTTCGGATTGGGGTTTGTGCTGTTGATGCTTGAAGACAGTGTTTATGATATGTTTGCCTATCTGATTTATATAGCACTTGCCATATTACTTGTGGTCACTATCTTTATAGCTCCTGATACGAAGGGATCGAGGTCGTGGCTGGTCATGGGACCGGTAAGTTTGCAGCCGGCGGAATTTGCCAAGTTTGCTACGGCACTGGCGCTTGCCAAGTATATGAATTCCTATTCGTTCACCATGAAGAACTGGAAGAATATCCTGATGATGGTTTTTCTTATTCTATTCCCGATGATACTTATTATCTTGCAGCGGGAGACGGGTTCAGCGTTGGTATATACTGCTTTCTTTTTGGTTCTGTATCGGGAGGGGATGCCGGGTGTAGTTCTGTTTTCCGGGTTGTGCGCGGTAGTTTACTTTGTGGTAGGTATTCGTTTTGATCAGGTGTTTATTGCCGATACGCCGACGCCGATAGGGGAGTTTGCTGTGCTCTCGATGGTCTTGCTGTCTGCGGCAGGAATGGTGTGGGTTTATAAGAAGAAATGGGAGCCGGTACGCAATATATTGTTAGTTACCATTGGAGTGTTGTTAATCGCTTATTTTATATCGGAATATGTGACTCCGTTTAATTTGGTTTGGGTACAATGGGGACTGTGTGTGCTGGTAGTTGGATACCTTATTTTCCTTTCGTTAAGTGAGCGTCATCTTAGTTATTTCCTGATAGGTATGTTTGCTATTGGCTCTATCGGTTTCTTATATTCCAGTGATTACTTCTTTAATAAAGTATTGGAGCCTCATCAGCAGATACGTATCAAGGTGGTATTAGGCATGGAAGAAGATTTGGCTGGTGCCGGGTACAATGTCAATCAATCGAAGATAGCTATCGGTTCCGGTGGTCTGACAGGAAAGGGATTTCTGAATGGTACTCAGACTAAGCTGAAATATGTACCCGAACAAGATACGGACTTTATTTTCTGCACAGTAGGTGAAGAAGAAGGGTTTATAGGCTCTACTGCTGTGCTTCTCTTATTCCTTATATTAATACTCCGTCTGATTGCTGTGGCGGAGCGGCAACCGTCTACTTTTGGTCGAGTCTATGGGTATTCGGTTGTTAGTATATTCCTGTTCCACCTATTTATTAATGTAGGTATGGTGCTAGGGTTGACACCTGTGATTGGTATTCCGCTGCCATTCTTTAGTTATGGCGGTTCTTCGCTTTGGGGATTCACTATCTTGCTGTTCATCTTCCTGCGGATTGATGCAGGACGTAAAAAGAGACTGTCAGCGTTTTAATTTGATTCCTACATCATTGATACCGGGAAGAACTTCGTCCGGTAGAAGGTGTATGATTTTGAAGCGGTATTCCCCGGCTTTTCCAATACGGATGAAGCCTGCTGGGAGAGTTGATTGATATAACCCACCCCAGCCATCTCCTAACCAAATACCTGCATTGTCAGCAAGTCGTAGTTCCAATGTATCCCGCTTGATATTTGGAGCTTCCGGACTGTCGTAGTAGATGAGTAAAGGTAGATTCTGATACGGATAATTGTTCCGGTTTCTTACTTCTACGGATACATTGTAGAGTGTAGCAGAGTCTGCAACCGAAACATTGAAGAATAGTGTGTCATTCCGCTGCCAGCCTTCCGTTGGCAGGGATTGAAAAGAATGATATACAGTCTGTTCATCGCAGGCTGTGTAGAAGCTTGCGATGAACAGCAGTATTAAACTCTTCAGGAGAGATGTTTTATTCTTGAGCAGGTTTTTCATTTCCGGCTGGTTTCTCTCCTTGTGGTCTGGGTGGATTGTTGGGGCGTTTGGGCTTGTTGCGCCTGGGTTGTTCTCCCCGTCGCTGATCGCCTTGTGGTTTGGGCTTATCACCTTGCGGTCTGGGCTCACCTTGTGGGCGTGGTCTGGATTGTTGATCTCCGGGTTGATTCGGATTTCCTTTTTTCTTTTTCTTGCGGTTGTTGTTACCGCCGTTTCCATTTCCACCACCGTTATTTTCTCCGCCGTTTTTACCTTTACGGCTACGGTCAAAGCGGGTTAAGCTTTCCTGTTCCAACAAATCTATCGGCTTCTTGGGTTCCACTTGGCGTGCTTCTTCTACAAGACTTTCTGGCTTAGTACCCCGTTTGTTCATACCGATGATTTCAAATGCACGCTTACCACTGATTGTTACCAGATTGGCAGGAATGTTCTTGTCGGTAGAGTAGGTTATCTGATTGCTCAGAATATCTGCCTTAAAGAAATAGAAAGTACCGTCTTTGGTTTCCAGCTCGATTTCTCTGGAAGGAAGACGTTTCTGAGCTTCCACATAGCAGTCCACTTCATAGTTGAGACAGCATTTCAGTTTGGCACATTGTCCTGCCAGTTTTTGCGGATTGAGAGAAATATCCTGATAACGGGCGGCGCTTGTGGATACTGACACGAAAGAAGTCATCCAGGTGGCACAGCAGAGTTCGCGTCCACAAGGGCCAATACCACCGATTCGTCCGGCCTCTTGGCGTGCACCAATCTGCTTCATTTCAATGCGGACATGGAAAGCATCTGCCAATACCTTAATCAGCTGACGGAAGTCTACACGCTCGTCGGCAATATAATAGAAAATAGCCTTGTTGCCGTCTCCCTGATATTCCACATCACCGATTTTCATGTTGAGATTCAGGTTGAGTGCAATCTGTCGGGCGCGTATCATGGTGCTATGTTCGCGTCCTTTGGCTTCATTATATTTGTCCATATCTACCTGTTTGGCTTTACGGTAGATACGCTTGATATCAGCCTCAGACTTGATGTTCGCTTTTCGCATTTGCAGCGGAACAAGACGTCCGGTTAGGGTTACTACACCGATGTCATGCCCCGGTGTTGCTTCTACGGCCACGATGTCGCCCTTTTCAAGAGATATATGGTTGCTATTGCGGAAATATCCTTTGCGGGTATTCTTGAACTGAACTTCTACCAGGTCGCTTTCTTCTCCGTTCCCGGGAATGTCGGCCAGCCAGTCGTAGGTATTCAGTTGCTTGTCTTGCCTGCCGCAACTTTTGCAGCAGAGACCTCCGCTTCCGTTATGTAGTTTAAAATCCATTTTTTTATTTATGATTGAGATTACTACTATATATCTGATTTCTACTGTTTCAGTAGAACTATCATTTTCAATGAAAAATCAAAAAAGACCATCCTTGCATTTACATTTTGCTCAATATGTATCTGCGCTTCGCTCAATTCATCCATCATTCCCATTACATTCCGTTCGTTGATAAAAGGGGCGAAGCGGGTCGCAAAGTTTTGTTCGGGTAAAGTCATGTAACTCATCTCTTTGCAATGCAGGTTATAGATGAAATTTTCGCGTATCATACGCTGGGCGTATGTCAGGAAGTTCTTCTGTCGTTCTCGTCCCATGCCTGCCAGTTGCTCACTCCATTGCTTCATTTCACGTATCTTCCGTTGATAGGAAAGACGCATGAGACTGACAAAGAGTTCAAAGAACAGTTCGTTTTCTTCGTTCAGGTGGATGGTTTCCAATGCTTTGATAAAGTCACCGTTGGCAAGATGCGCCAAGGTGAAACTATCATTAGGACGTACACCGTATTTCTGTTGCAAGGCGTTGGCAATATCCGTTTCTTCTATTTTGCGGATGTTGAAACGTTGCGTACGGCTCAGGATTGTCGGCAGTATCATGTCCGGAGTTTCGGATATCAATAGGAATACTGTCTTTTCGGGAGGCTCTTCCAGAAGCTTCAATAACTTATTGGCACAAACTACGTGCATTTTCTCCGGTAGCCAGACGATAGTAACCTTGTAGCCACCTTCGCTCGATTTCAGACTGAGCTTACGTACTATCTCGTCACTCTCCTTTGCATAGATGATGGCTTGTCCGTTTTCAGCATCCATCTCATTCAGCCAATGGTTGAGACTGAAATAAGGACTGTTCAGCACCAGATGGCGCCAGTCAGCTATGTAATCGTCGCACACTTCTTTCTTTCCTTTTTTTACGATGGGAAAGACGAAGTGTACATCCGGATGTACCAGTTTATTCCATTTTACGCAGGAGGGACAAGTGCCACAGGCGTCTGTTTCTGTACGGTTTGGGCAACAGATGTAACGGGCATAAGCCATTGCCAACGGAAGTTTTCCCACTCCCGATGGACCGCAGAAGAGCTGAGCATGAGGAATACGCCCCTCTTGCACTTCCTGTCGGAGCCGCTGTTTGGCTGCTTCTTGTCCTATTACCTCTTTGAAAAACACGATATTATATATGGTTTTATAATTTACAACTAATGTTACTTAATTTCGGCCTTAGTATACCAGCTTTGCAACTTCTTTTATACTGTCCACTGCACCGATGGAGTAGAAGTGAATACTGGGTACTCCATGTTCCACTAATTCCTTACATTGCTTAACACACCATTCGATGCCTACTTGTTTGGCTTCTTCATCCGTTTTGCATTTCATCGCTTCGCATGCGAGTTCTTCGGGCAAGTCCACTTTGAACGTCTTGGGTATCATGCTGATTTGAGATATCTTCTTGAACGGTTTGATACCTGGAATGATGGGAATGGTAACTCCGGCTTTCCGGGCACGTTCTACAAAGTCGAAGTATTTCTGGTTATCATAGAAAAGCTGTGTAACAGCATATTCTGCACCGGCTTCCATTTTCTTTTTCAGCCAGTAGATATCAGTGTCAATATTGGGAGCTTCTTCGTGTTTTTCGGGATAACACGCCACACCATAGGAAAATGGTGTATTGGTCACTTTCATTTCCGAGCCATCTACGAAGATACCTTTATTGAAGTTATTGATTTGTTCTTGCAATTCAGTGGCATGGTGGTAGCCATCGCCTTCGGGAGTGAAGACGGATTCATGTTTTGCTTTATCTCCACGTAGCACCAGTAAGTCGGTAATACCCAGGAATTGCAGATCGAGCAGTACATATTCCGTCTCTTCGCGAGTAAAACCGCTACAAAGAAGGTGTGGAACTACGGTTATATTATATTTATTCTGGATGGCACCAGCTACGGCAACTGTTCCAGGACGGCGGCGCAAGCGATTGCGCTGAAACAAACCGTTTCCCAGATCTTTGTACACATATTCGCTGCGATGTGTGGTGATATTGATGTATTTCGGGTCAAATTCCCGCAAAGTGTCTATGGTGTCGTACAGCTTTTCGATGCCTGTGCCTTTCAGCGGTGGCAGTATTTCAAAAGAGAAAGCTGTCTTCTCGTTGCTGTGTATCAGGTCGATAATTCTCATTTCTTTTTCGTTGTCTTTGTTCGGTGAACAAAACTTATTTGTACATTGGGAACAAAAATACGAAAAAGAAATGAGATATGCTTTTATTTATCCGGCTATTCTTTTATACAACGTATGGAAAAGGCCTTATAGTAAGTTTCATTTTTAACATGAGTTGCGGCGACAGAAAACTTGACGCTGCTTCCGGTGAAACTTATTGATTGTTCTGGTATGCTATTTTCTGTCTCATTTAGTGTCCAGTAGCATACTAATTGTTTTGGGGATATATTTTTTCCTGCTCCCCAAATACCTACGGGATATGCTGAGAAACCAGTTAGATTAGAACCTGAATCAATCGTGTCACCCTCTTTTAAGACTTCCCATTCTCCGGTTTTTAATATCGAAGCACCGTCTTTGGTGTATTCTTTTAAGGCTTGCCAATCATCACTATCTGGAATTTTCCATCCTGCAGGTGCCAACTCTCCTTCAAGTACAGCTTCTCCATTATAAAAATATGTTTCTGTACTCTGAGGTCTGAAATAGCCTGCACCTTCTCCTAATTGAGTTTGTTTGTTCAGTGTGGTTCCATCCCTGTACGCCGTTGCACATAAATCTTCTCTCATCCAATATTGAGTGCCTATTTTTACGATTGGATACTCATAAGTATTTCCCTTTCGTATATCCCTGATGGTATAGCTGGCAATATCTATGCTGATTGGATCTTCTGTTTCTTCCAATAGGATTTCACCCTTTTCATTAAGATAGAATTTGTCAACAGACAGGAGATTCCCTTCTGTATAAGCAAAAGAACTATCGTCTGTATTCCAGTTTATACTTCCTCCACTTATCGCTCTTTCATCGTCCAGTAGTTTCAGAACAACGCCTTTGCTCAGATTGCTCGTTTCATCTTCTTTCACCGGGTATGCAACAATTGCTCTTGAAGTTATTTGATTAGATTTTAGATACTCTTTACAAACTTCTGCCATCGGCTTGCCGTCATGGTAGATTCTGTATATGTTCGATTGAGAGAAAGTGAGTGCCGCCAAATGAATAGCTGTAATACCGCCACTGTTATTAGTATCTTTGCTATCTCCGGGCAGCCAGTCTTCAACTGTACTGGTTATTCCGGTAAGAGAATGACTGGTTGTCTGCATAGCCTCGATATCGATTTGGCATTGTGTACTTCCTGTCATGTTCAGTTTTGGCATTGGGCAGGTATATACTTTCCCGTTCCATTCCATTATAAAAGATTGAGCGTTAACATCAGCATCTTGTGGTATGATGATGAATTCTTTTCCTGTTAAAGTCCCTTTTACTATGTTCCATTCACCATATGGGATGATATCTGCTTCCTCTGTCAGCTTTATAAACTTGTCCGTATCAGTATTATATTCTGCTTTGGTCTTGAAGCCTACTGCGATAATTTGAGGATTCGCTTTATATATTTTTGTTATATCTTCCCCAGTACCGGCTGTGATTGTGATTTTTATCTTGGTCAGCTTATGCTTGTAATGAAGTACGACGGCATCTTCGCTGCTTTCTACATTTTTCTCGGAGGCTATCATGAAATCGGATATGGAGAGAGCTTTTGCGCTGCTTTGGTCGGTTTGTACAGATACAGGAATGGTAGATTGGCCTGTTTTTATTCCGGTTGGCTGATAGGGGTAATAACTGATAAAATTGAGTGTGGCATCTCCTGCCGGATAGAAAACTGTCTTTTCAGGAATGAATGCATTCTTTTCCCCACATTCCAGTTGTAAATTGTCAATATAGCGTTTTTCTGTAATTGGAGTAGATGGAAGCATTGCATATAAACCTACTTTATCTCCTTTTTCAAAGGCACTATTAGTCACACGTGTGTCGGCTTTGCTGACTTTTGTCGTGAAATTGATGGGAATAGTACCGGGAACAGTATCGGGAGAAGTTTCTGAGTCTAATTCATTGACACAAGAACTGAATAAGAAAATGATACAGAATGAGAATAAAGTCAGTCTGTTGTTTTTGATAGTTGTTTTGTTCATAATAGTATGTTTTTTTGTGAAACACGACTGTCGCATTTCAAATTAGTGTGTTAATTAAAGCATCGGAATATATGGGGTGGGTAAGGACCATAATTGGTATAGAAAAGTCAGTGGCTTTGGGATGCTAATTAAGTGAATTCACGCTTGAACTCCGGCTCTGTTCCATCTTAATGTTTTTCAATGTTCATTAACTTTACGGGCGGTAAAGGTAGGATAATATTTTAAATACATGAAAGGAAAGATGCCTTTTTGTTGATAATTTTATCTATAATGCTTTGTATGAAGAAGATAAATAACTTGAAATAGCTCTACATTTTCATTCTTTCGCGGGAGATTTCAAAATTATCACGTACCTTTGTACTCTAAATTAAAGATAATCTGATAACTTATGCCATTAAATTTACCTGATAAGCTGCCGGCGATAGAGTTGCTGAAAGAAGAGAACATATTTGTTATTGACAACTCCCGCGCCACGCAACAGGACATCCGTCCGTTGCGCATCGTTATCCTGAACTTGATGCCTTTGAAGATTACCACAGAGACAGATCTTGTGCGTTTGCTCTCCAATACACCGCTTCAGGTGGAAATCTCGTTCATGAAAATCAAGAGTCATACATCAAAGAATACGCCTGTAGAACATATGCAGACGTTCTATACTGACTTTGAAAAGATGCGTGGCGAGAAGTACGACGGTATGATTATCACTGGTGCCCCTGTAGAACAACTGGATTTCGAAGAAGTGACTTACTGGGATGAAATAATGGAAATATTCGATTGGGCGCGTACGCATGTCACATCCACACTTTATATATGTTGGGCTGCACAGGCCGGACTTTATCATCATTACGGAGTACCTAAGTATGCGTTGGATAAGAAGATGTTCGGCATATTCGAGCATCGTCCTTTAGATCCGTTGCATGCTATTTTCCGTGGTTTCGATGATATGTTCTATGTACCTCATAGCCGCCATACCGAAGTACGGAAAGAAGATATCTTGAAGGTGCCTGAACTTACTTTACTTTCGGAATCGGAAGATGCGGGCGTACACCTGGTGGTAGCACGTGGTGGACGTGAGTTCTTTGTTACCGGACATTCGGAATACTCTCCACTAACGCTGGATACGGAATATCGCAGGGATGTGGATAAAGGTCTACCCATTGAAGTACCTCGTAATTATTATGTGGATAATGATCCGGATAAAGGTGTGATGGTACGTTGGCGTGCCCATGCCAATTTGCTGTTCTCTAATTGGTTGAACTATTTCGTTTATCAGGAAACTCCGTACAATATTAACGATATAGAATGATAAAGCAACGAAAGATAGAGTTACTGGCTCCTGCCAAAAACATGGAATGCGGCATTGAAGCTATTAACCACGGTGCGGATGCGGTCTACATCGGTGCGCCTAAGTTTGGCGCACGTGCAGCAGCCGGCAATTCGTTGGAAGATATAGCGGCTTTGGTGGCTCATGCCCATTTATATAATGTCCGGATTTATGTGACTGTCAATACCATCTTAAAGGAAGAAGAACTGGAAGAGACAGAGAAAATGATTTGGGATTTGTATCGTGCGGGAGTGGATGCGCTTATTGTGCAGGATATGGGAATCACTCGCTTAAACCTGCCTCCTATTCCCTTGCACGCCAGTACGCAAATGGATAACCGTACACCGGAGAAAGTACGTTTCCTTGCAGAAGCCGGTTTCCGACAAGTAGTATTGGCACGTGAGCTTTCCCTTCAGGAAATCATCCATATTCATAAAGCTTGTCCGGAAGTGCCGTTGGAAGTATTTGTGCATGGGGCACTTTGCGTCAGTTATAGCGGGCAATGTTATGTCAGCCAGGCTTGTTTCGGACGTAGTGCCAACCGGGGAGAATGTGCACAATTCTGTCGTTTGCCTTTCAGTCTGGTGGATGCCGACGGAAAAGTAATTGTACGTGATAAGCATTTGTTATCTCTCAAAGATTTGAATCAGAGTGATATTCTGGAAGAGTTACTTGATGCAGGTGCCACTTCGCTCAAGATAGAAGGCCGTCTGAAAGATGTTTCTTACGTAAAGAATGTTACGGCTGCTTACCGCCAAAAGCTGGATGCTATCTTTACACGCCGTAAAGAATACGTCCGGGCTTCTTCCGGTACTTGTAATTATACATTCCGTCCCCAGTTAGATAAAAGTTTTAGTCGTGGATTTACGCATTACTTCCTGCACGGACGCAGTGAAGAAATCTTCTCTTTCGATACTCCGAAATCCCTCGGTGAAGAGATGGGAACCATGAAGGAACAACGCGGAAACTACCTCACAGTAGCCGGATTGAAATCATTCAATAACGGTGACGGTGTTTGTTATATCGATGAGCAAGGACGTCTGCAAGGATTCCGTATCAACCGTGTGGACGGGAATAAACTCTATCCGGCAGGTGAGATGCCCCGTATTCGTCCGCGTACTGTGCTTTATCGTAACTACGATCAGGAATTTGAGAAGTTGCTGGCACGTAAGTCTTCCGAACGAAAGATTTCCGTATCCTTGCTTTTGGCAGATACCGCCTTCGGCTTTGCTCTGACTATCATGGATGAGGATGATAATAGCGTTACACTTTCTTTCCCTTATCAGAAAGAACTTGCCCGTACCCCACAGGCAGATAACCTACGTACCCAACTCAGTAAATTGGGAAATACTCCTTTTGAAGCTGGAATATTAGCGGATAATCGTTCGTCCGAAACAAATTCCGCCATAGAAATCCGTTTTTCTGATAATTGGTTCCTTCCCGCTTCCGTGGTAGCCGACTGGCGTCGTCAGGTTGTAGAGCAACTGATTACTGTTCGTCGCATCAATTACCGACAGGAACTGGCAGTTTGGAAACCGACTGCTCATCCTTTCCCGCTTCCGGAGAATCCGCATAAATCCGCCGTTTCCGGAACTTCATTGACGTATCTCGGCAATGTAATGAATACCCGTGCTGCTTCTTTCTATACTGACCACGGCATTGCCTCTGTGGCTCCGGCTTATGAGAAACAATCTGTTCCGGGTGCTGTCCTAATGTTCTGTAAGCATTGCCTGCGATATAGTATGGGTTGGTGTCCTACTTACCAGAAGGGGCGTTCACCTTATCGGGAACCTTATTATCTGTCGGGAACCGATGGTAAGCGTTTCCGTCTGGAGTTTGATTGTAAGAATTGTCAGATGAAAGTATATGCGGAATAAGGAAGTGAAATATGGTTCAGAAATGCGAATCAGCATAGGACTACGCAAAGTATACGGTTTCTTTTCTCTGCGCAGGTCTGCACTTATTTGTATTTCTTTATTCTTGTGTTTCTGTTTTTTTTCTTGCCATTATTCCCGTCCCAACTTGGATGATGAAGGGATGAGTGTCGGGACCCGCGATTCTTTGACTTATCTTTATGACCGCCACTATACGCTGAACACCAACCTGGAAGTGGTGCAGGATTCCGTGGTGCTTGCCTGCCTGCCGGTGAAGGATTGCTACAATACTCTGTATAGAGGAGATCGTGTGGTCGTGGCCGAATTTGCTATCCATCCGGCGGATAGTGTGGATAGTGTCTGGGTGAAACTGGCCCATTCTCAGGAAATACAGGGTTGGATTGGTGAGCGGGAGATGATGCAGGCTTTTGTACCGACGGATAGTATTTCCCAATTTATTTACCTGTTCAGTGATACGCATGCTTCCTATTTCGTTATTATTTTTGCTTTGTTTGTAGGTGCCTGGATGCTTCGCCTGTTCCGTCGCAAACAGTTGAAGATGGTTTATTTCAATGATATAGATAGTGTGTATCCGTTGTTGCTTTGTTTACTGATGGCGTTTAGTGCCACGGTGTACGAGTCTATGCAGGTTTTTGTACCCGAAACGTGGGAACACTTCTACTTTAATCCTACGCTTTCACCTTTTAAGGTTCCGTTTATCCTTTCGGTCTTTTTGCTGAGTATCTGGTTATTCATCATAGTGTTGTTGGCAGTGCTCGATGATTTATTTCGTCAGCTTTCGCCTGCTGCCGCTATGTTCTATTTATTAGGCCTGGCATCTTGCTGCATCTTCTGCTATTTCTTCTTTATATTGACTACACAGATATATATCGGCTACGTCTTCCTTGTCGCTTTCATCTGGATTTTCCTGAAAAAGGTGTACACCACGCTTGTTGTTTATCGTTATCGTTGTGGTAATTGCGGACAGAAGCTCAGAGAAAAAGGACGTTGTCTGAGCTGCGGTGCGATTAATGAGTAAGAGAAAAGAATAACGATCCTTGGTTTTGAAACAAAACGGTTGGTGACTTGCCTCGGTTTTGAAACAAAAGTGTATCTTTGTCGTTGAAAACCAATATCTTTTAATTATGTTTAAAAGAACGATACTTTTTCATTTGGAACAATGGAAAACGGATATGCATCGTAAACCGCTTGTTTTGCGCGGAGCAAGACAGGTAGGCAAGACTACGATAGTCAATGAGTTCGGACAACAGTTTGATAACTACCTGCCACTCAATTTAGAGAAAAAAGAATCAACTGCTCTGTTTGATTTGGAAATACCATTGAAAGATTTGATGCCGTTCCTCTTCGCTCATTGTGGAGTTATGCGAAAGGAAGGAACAACTTTACTTTTTATTGATGAGATTCAAAATTCACCAAAAGCAATAGGAATGTTGCGTTATTTTTATGAGGAACTTCCTGGAATATATGTCATTGCTGCAGGTTCCTTACTGGAAAATCTGGTGGATGTAAATGTTTCGTTTCCCGTAGGAAGAGTACAGTATATGGCTTTACGTCCTTGTTCGTTTCGTGAATTCTTGGGAGCTATCGGTGAGGAAGTTTTATTACCGGTGCTGGAACAGCCGGAAATAACGATTGCATTTCATGATCGGTTGATGACGTTATTCAATTTATATACGCTGATTGGTGGCATGCCGGAGGCTGTCCAGCTTTATGCTGAGAGGAGGGATATTCTTGCCTTAAGCGATGTGTATGAGACTCTTTTACAGGGGTATCGGGATGATGTGGAGAAGTATGCTAGGCGTGGATTGTTGATAGAAGTAATACGGTTCATTCTGAAAGAAGGTTGGGGCAAAGCTGCACAGATTGTAACACTTGGAGGTTTTGCATCATCGAATTATAATGCCCGTGAAGTTGGAGAGGCTTTTCGTTTATTGGAAAAAGCTATGATAATGGAGTTGGTTTATCCGACAACGGCAACGGAAGTTCCTGCCATATCGGAAACTAAGCGTATGCCTAAACTGGTATGGCTGGATACGGGTTTGGTAAATTATGCAGCTCAAGTGCAGAAAGAAGTATTCGGTGCAAAAGACATTATGGATGCTTGGCGAGGAATGATAGCCGAGCATATTGTGGCACAAGAACTGTTGACGCTGACCGATAAAGTCAGCCAAAAACGTAACTTTTGGGTGCGTGGTAAGAGTGAGTCTGCGGCAGAGGTTGATTTCATCTGGGTGCAAGATTCCAAAATCTATCCTATTGAGGTGAAGGCAGGACATAATGCACATCTTCGTTCGTTACATTCGTTTATGAACCGTTCTTCGCAAACGGTTGCCGTGCGTGTATGGTCACAGCCTTATTCAATAGATGAAGTCACCACGATTGAAGGAAAAACATTTCAGCTTGTTAATCTTCCGTTCTATCTGGTTGGCGGGCTGGGAGAAATTTTAAAAGAAACGAGCGTTTCCTTTGATGGAAGCCTTACTTTACGAGACTTACATCAATAGCTGATGTAAGTCTCTGTTTTTATGGATGTTGATAGAGATTCGCA
>ENA-UPXC01000420-UPXC01000420.1-human-gut-metagenome-genome-assembly--contig:-NODE-420-length-72182-cov-7.969711_pt1 | contig 72182 bp, 74 predicted proteins | sample MGYA00250047_ERZ773371 | MGnify/ENA primary metagenome ERZ773371 (study PRJEB29103, sample SAMN06111975) | human gut metagenome | biome: human gut; feature: ankylosing spondylitis patient; material... | reverse complement strand
CTGTGATTGCAAACGAAAGACACCCCTGATGGGTTTCTTTCGTAACGATCTTCCTTTCCGATGGCGGAAGATTTCCGAGTTTTTCGACAGTCTCTTTTCCCATTCATTGTACGGCAATTTCCCCCGAAAGGGAATCCGCATAATGCACAAATGTGCCACACCGGCGGACGGGAGTTTTTCCCGGGCTTGCAATGGCCGCCGCTCTCTGCTACAATAAAGCAAAATTGCCAGAGCATCCAAGGAGGAACATCCCATGACCAAGCAGGAAACCTATGACTATCTCCGGGCCCGGGGCGTGGCCTTTGAGATCACCGAGCACCCGGCGGTGTTCAATATGGAGGAGTGCGCCGCCGTGGATATGCCGTATCCGGAGGACGACGCCAAGAACATCTTCGTCCGGGACGCCAAAAAGCAGAATTACTATCTCATCACCATCCGCCACGACAAGCGGGTGGACCTGAAGGAGTTTCAGCGCCGCCACGGCACCACCCGGCTGAGCTTCGCCTCCCCAGAGGACCTGATGGCCCGGCTGCACCTGGCCCCCGGGTCCGTGACGCCTCTGGGCCTGCTGAACGATCCGGACCGGTCGGTGCAGTTCTATCTGGACCGGGATTTCGAGGGAGGCCGCATCGGCGTTCACCCCAACGACAACACCGCCACCGTGTGGCTGTCCACCCGGGACCTGCTGGACCTGCTGCGGGAGCACGGCTCCTCGGTCCAGTGGGCAGAGATCTGAGGTAAGGAGGTCCGCCATGAATCCCACCGATCTGCTGGCCGCTCTGCACACGGCGGAGCGGCTGAAGGACACCACCCGCCACTGCTGCACCTCTCACCGCCGCCCGGAAAGCGTGGCAGAGCACAGCTGGCGCATCGCCCTGATGGCCTTCTGGCTGCGGGACGAGTTTCCGCAGGCGGATATGGACCGGGTCATCCGCATGTGCCTGATCCACGACCTGGGGGAGTGCTTCACCGGCGATATCCCCACCTTCCGCAAAACGGCGGAGGACGAGGAACGGGAGGAGCGGCTGCTGCATGAGTGGGTGGACACCCTGCCCGCCCCTTATGGAACGGAGATGCGCGCCCTGTACCGGGAGATGGCCGCCCAGGAGACTCCGGAGTCCCGCATCTATAAGGCCCTGGACAAATTTGAGGCCGTGATCCAGCACAACGAGTCCCCCATCGACACCTGGGAGCCTCGGGAATACGACCTGAACCGCACCTACGCCATGGAAAACGCCGCCTGGTCCCCCTATCTGACCCGCCTGCGGCAGGCTATTCTCCGGGAAACGGAGGAGAAAATCGCCAACGAAAAATAAGCAAAGCAGTCCCCCGGCCCAGGCCGGGGGTCTGCTTTGCTTATTCGTGTTCCTGCTGCTTTCGCTCATGCCGCCGGCAGACGGCCCGATAAATCAGCAGCCCCACGCCGGACACCGCCAGGGTCACGGCGAAAACCAGGATGGCAAACTGATAGTCCTTCACCCCCAGGGCGCTGCCGCCGATGGTGGAGGTCAGCACCGAGGGCAGACGCCCCACGGTGCACAGCAGCAGCCACTTGCCCCAGGACAGGTCCGTCAGCCCGGCGAAGTAGCACAGCAGGTCCTTGGGGGTGCCCGGCACGGTGAATATCAGCCAGAACAGGGCGTCCCGCTTGGGGGAGCTTTGCAGGAATTTCAGCTTCTCCAGCTTCTCCCGGGGGAAGAAGATCTCCACCAGCTCCCGGCCGAACCGCCGCACCAGGGCAAACACCGCCACGCTGCCCAGAACCCCCCCCAGCAGACACAGCACGCTGCCCCGCAGGGCCCCGAAAGCATAGCCGCCGCTGATCTCCAGGGGCTCCCCGGGGATCACAGCCACCACCACCTGCAAAAACACCATGCCCACATAGGCGGCCATGCCCAGCAGGCCGTGGCCGTCCACCCACAGGCGGAACTCCTCCGGCCGGGAGGCAAATCGCACCAGGGGGCGGCCAATGAACCACCCCACCGCCGCCGACAGCAGCAGGAAGATGGCGATGGCCGCCCAGGCGATGAGCTTTTTCTGTTTATCCGTGAAAACGTGCTTGTCCATAAGAAACCTCGATCCGTTGATATGGACATTATACCACATTTTTCCGGCCGTTTTTGAACAGACCGTGAAATAATCCTTAAACCGGGGTTACGCCCTTAAAGATATCACAATAAGCAATCCGCTTCCGGTTTTTGCCGGAAGCGGATTGCTTATTTTTTACTGTTCTGCCGGGCCGGGGATGTCGCCCACGCCGTCCAGCACCAGCCGGGGGCGGTAGGGGAACTTGGCGATGTCCTCCCGCCGGGTGACGCCGGAGAGCACCAGCACCGTGTCCAGGCCGGTTTCGATACCGGCCACCATGTCGGTGTCCATGCGGTCGCCGATCATCACGGCGTCCTCTGAGTGGACCCCCAGAATCCGCAGGCCCGTGCGCATCATCAGGGGGTTGGGCTTGCCCACGAAATAGGCGCTCTGGCCGGTGGCCATCTCGATGGGGGCGATCATGGCCCGGCAGGCGGGGATGATGCCGTCCTCCGAGGGGCCGGTCAGGTCGCTGTTGGTGCCGATGAGCCGGGCGCCCTTCAGCACCAGCCGCACCGCCCGCAGGATGTTCTCGTAATTATAGCTGTTGCCCTCGCCGATGATGACATAATCCGGGTCCACGTCGTTCATGGTGATGCCCTCGTCGTGGAGGGCCATGATCAGCCCCGCCCCGCCGATGACATAGGCGCTGCACCCCGGGGCCTGGCTGCTGATGAACCGGGCCGTGGCCAGGGCGCTGGTGTAAAAGTGGCTCTCGTCCACGTCCAGGCCCATGCGCCGGAGCTTCTGCTGCAGCTCCTTGGGGCTGCGCTCGGAGGAGTTGGTCAAAAACAGGAAATTCTTCTCCTCGCGATACAGCCAGTCCACAAATTCCTTCACCCCCGGCAGCAGCCGGTTGCCGTGATAGATGACGCCGTCCATGTCGCAGATAAAGCCTTTTTTCTGTCGCAGCTGGTCCATAAGAATCCTCCTATATGATAAAATTTACCGATTTCCGCAGTTTTTCCGCCAGATCAGGGCCAGACCCCGCAGCAGCAGACTGTCGTCGTGCCGGATCCTCCGGCGGCAGTAGGGGATGATGACCCCGGCCAGGCCGCCGGTGGCCACGGCGGTGCAGGGGACGCCCAGCTCCTCCTCCATGCGGTCCAGCAGACCGTCGGCCATGGCGGCGGCCCCGTAAATGGCGCCAGCCTGAAGGCTGTCCTCGGTGACGGAGCAGATGACCTTCCCCGGGGCCTCCAGGGCGATATCCGGCAGCTGGGCCGTGCCGGAAAACAGGGCGTGGAGACTCAGCTTCACCCCGGCCAGGATCACGCCGCCCCGATAGCGGCGGTCTGCGTCCACCACGGTGACGGTGGTGGCGGTGCCGAAGTCGAACACCACCACCGGCAGGGGATACTCCGCCGCAGCGGCGGCGTCGGCGGCCAGCAGGTCCACCCCCAGGGTCTCCGGCTGTTCAATGGCGATGTCCAGCCCGGCGGGGGTGGTGGGCCCCGCCACAAAGGCTTCCAGCCCCGTGACCCGGCGGATGGCGTCGGCGGTCTCCGCCGTCAGCCGGGGCACCACCGAGCCGATCGCGGCCCCTTCCGGGGCGGCCTGCCCCTCCAGCACCCGGCGGATGGCGTCGTCATACGCCTCCGGCGGCAGCGGATCCCCGGAGGGGACCCGGCACTGGGATACGACCCGGTCCTTCTCATCCAGCAGGGCCAGAACGATGTTGGTGTTTCCGATGTCAGCAGTCAGCAGCATAAAATTTCCTCACTTATACAGCGTTTTAGCTTGGCCGGAAAGCTTGCGCTTTCTGGCCAAGCCGGGGATATTTCAGGATTGCTTCCTGGGAATGGTCACGGTGATGGTGGTGCCCTTGCCGGGCTGGCTCTCCAGCTGCACGGTTCCGTGGTGATAGGCCACGGCGTGCTTCACGATGGACAGGCCCAGGCCGGTGCCGCCGGAGGCCTTGGAGTGGCTCTTATCCACCCGGTAAAACCGCTCGAAGATCCGGGACTGGTGCTCCGGGGCGATGCCGATGCCGGTGTCCGCCACGGAGATCACGGCGTTTTCGCCGGCATCCGACACGGTGACCCGGACGCTGCCGCCGGGGACGTTGTACCCGATGGCGTTGTCGCAGAGGTTATAGATGGTCTCGTGCAGCAGACGGCGCACACCCTCCGCCCGGACGTCCTGTCCCTCCACGGTAAGGCTGACCTGGCTTTTCTCGGCCTTGTCCCGCAGATCGGCGGCAATGTCCCGGCACAGAGCCGGGATGTCCACCTGCTCCCAGGGCAAGGGGTCCCCCTCGTCCAGCTGGGACAGACGGATGATGTCGCCGATGAGGGCCACCAGCCGCTGGGCCTCCCGGCGGATGTGGCCCACGAACCGGGGCAGGTCCTCCTGCTTCACCAGTCCGTTTTCAATCAGCTCGGCGCTGCCGATGATCCCCTGAAGGGGGGTCTTTAATTCGTGGGAGACGTTGGCGGTGAACTCCCGGCGGCTCTGCTCCGCCGTCTCCTGCTGGGTGATGTCGAAGGCCAGCAGCACCGCGCCCAGCACGTCCTGGCCGGACCGGATGCGGGAGATATCGAACTGATAAATGCGGCCCGGGCGCTGCACATGGACCTCGCTGTGGCCGGAGGCCATGGCTTCCTCCAATGCGGCGCTGACGTCCCGGCTGCGGTCCACCGTCAGGAAATCCTGGCCCAGGCAGGTCTCGTCCGCCTCGAAAATCCGGCAGGCGGCGGGGTTGATGCTCAGCACGGCCCCGGCGTCGTCCAGCAGCACCAGGCCCTCCTGCATATGGGAGGTGATCTGTTGGAACTCGTCGGACCGGCGGCGCAGGTCCGTCAGCTGGCTGTCGATCTGCCGCCGCTGGACGTTGATGCGGCACAGCAGGGGGGACAGCTCCTCATAGGTGTCGTTTTCCAGGGGGTGCTCCAGGTCCAGAGCGTTCAGGGGCGCGGTGATGCGGCGGGACAGGCGGCCCGCCAGCAGGCCCGACAGGATCAGGGCCACCGCCGCCGTCAGCAGAATGGCCGGCAGCATTCCCAGCAGCAGCATCCCCACGGTGGCCCGGCTGATGGAAATGCGCAGCACCGTGCCGTCCGGCATCCGGCGGGCATAGTAGCTGGTTTTTTCCAGCAGGGTGCTGGAATAGCGGGTGGAGTGGCCGGAACCGGTGCGCAGGGCCTCCCGCACCTCGGTGCGGTCGCCGTGATTTTCCAGGCTTTCGGCGTCCCGCTTGGTGTCGCACAGCACCGCCCCGTCCGGGGCGATCCAGGTCAGGCGGTAGCGGTCCGCCGTGAGCTTGTTCAGATAGTCGCGGCCCTGGGTTTCCACCGCGGCGGCGGCCAGCTGCAGCTGATCCTGCAGCTGGTTTTCCTGCACGGAGGCAAAATAGCTGTACAGGCAGGTCATGACGATGGCCACCGCCGCCAGAAGCACGGCGGCAGCGGACACCATAAACGAGCGGAAAATTTTCTTGGTCATTCTTGTTCCTCCAGCCGGTAGCCCACGTTGCGGACGGTCTGGATGAGACTGCCGTAGGGGCCCAGCTTCTGGCGCAGTGTGCGGATGTGCATATCCACGGTGCGGGTCTCGCCGCAGTAATCGGTGCCCCATACCTGGGCCATCAGCTGGTCCCGGGTAAAGGCCATGCCGGGGTGGGACAAAAGCAGCCGCAGCAGTTCGTATTCCTTATAGGTCAGGGGCACCCGCTGCCCGTCGCAGGAGACGGTGTGGGCGTCCTGGTCCAGGACCAGGCCCGCCAGGTGCAGCAGGTGGGCGGGCCTGGCGCAGCGGCGCAGCACCGCCTTCACGCAGGACACCAGCTCCATGACCCCGAAGGGCTTGGTCAGATAGTAGTCCGCGCCCAGGTCCAGGGCCTGGATCTTGTCATATTCCGCGCCTTTGGCGGTGGCCATGACCACGGGGATGGAACGGGTGGCAGGGGCGGCCCGCATACGGCGCAGCAGCTCCACACCGTCCACACCGGGCAGCATCACATCCAGCACCACCAGCTCCGGCAGCTCCCGGGCCGACTCCAGCGCGGACCAGAAGGCCCCGCCGTCGGCAAAGCCCTGGGCCTGGAACCCGGTGGACTGCAGGGTGTATACCTCAATATCAAGGATACTGGCGTCGTCCTCTACGCACCAGATCATGGGCTATCCCTCCTTGTGCCGGCCGGTGATGGAAAAAATCACCCACTCAGCGATGTTGGTGGCGTGGTCGCCGATGCGCTCGAAATACTTGGCGATCATCAGCAGGTCCAGGGCATACTCCCCGTCCGCGGGGTCGGCGGCGATGCGGGAAATCAGGGCCTGCTTCACCTGGCGGAAATAGGCGTCCACGGTGTCGTCGGCAGCCAGAACGGCCTCTGCTTTTATTGTATCATGTTTTACGAATGCGTCAACACTTTCTGTGACCATGGAGATGGTGGCCCGGGCCATCTGGCAGAGAATGTCGTCATGCTCGGCGGTGCGCCCCTTCAGGAAGGTGACGATCTCGGCGATGTCCTGGGCCTGGTCGCCGATGCGCTCCATGTCGGTGATCATTTTCAGGGCGGCGGAGATCTGGCGCAGGTCCCGGGCCACCGGCTGCTGCTGCAGCAGCAGCTTCAGGCACAGGGACTCGATGGTGCGCTCCTTCTGGTCGATCTCGGTGTCCAGGGGGGCCACCCGGGCGGCCATATCGGGGTCTCCCTCCGTCAGAGCCTTGGAGGCCAGGGCGATGACCTCCTCGCACAGGGCGCCCATTTCGATGAGCTCCCGGTTCAGCAGCGCCAGCTGCTGGTCAAACTGTCTTCTCATTATCCGAACCTCCCGGTGATGTAGTCCTCGGTGCGCTTGTCGGCGGGGGCGGAGAACAGCTGCTCCGTTCTGCCGAACTCCACCAGCTCGCCCAGCAGGAAAAAGGCCGTGTTGTCGGAGATGCGGGCCGCCTGCTGCATATTGTGGGTGACCATGACCACGGTGTAGTGCTCCTTCAGCTCCAGGGCCAGGTCCTCGATTTTGGAGGTGGAGATGGGGTCCAGGGCGCTGGTGGCCTCGTCCATCAGCAGCACCTCCGGCTCCACGGCCAGGGCCCGGGCGATGCACAGGCGCTGCTGCTGGCCGCCGGAGAGGCCCATGGCGCTTTTCTTCAGCCGGTCCTTCACCTCGTCCCAGATGGCGGCGGAGCGCAGGGAGCGCTCCACGATGTCGTCCAGCTTGGCGTGGCTGCGGATGCCGTGGGTCCGGGGCCCGTAGGCCACGTTGTCATAAATGCTCATGGGGAAGGGGTTGGCCTTCTGGAACACCATGCCGATGCGCTTGCGCAGCAGGGTGGGGTCCACCCTGGCGTCATAGATGTTCTTCCCGTGGAAGTCCACCTCGCCTTCGATCTTCACGGAGGGGATCAGGTCGTTCATGCGGTTCAATGTCCGCAGAAAGGTGGATTTGCCGCAGCCGGAGGGGCCGATAAAGGCGGTGATCTGGCGCTCCGGAATGGCCACGGACACATCGTGGAGGGCGTGATTGGGCCCGTACCACAGGTTCAGGCTCTTGGCCTCAAGAATGGGTTCCATAGCAATGCCTCATTTCTTTCGCAGCTTCCGCCCCACCAGGGAGGCGGTCAGGTTGATCAGCAGGGTCAGCACCATCAGGATGGCGGCGATGGAGAAGGCCAGGGCCGTCTCGCCCCGCTCGGTGGCGTAGACATACAGGGCCACGGTCAGGGAGGCGGCGGAGGTGTGCAGGGACTTGATAAAGCCCACCAGCTCCAGGCCGAAGCCCGCCGTATACAGCAGGGCGGCGCTTTCGCCCACAATGCGGCCCACCGCCAGGATGCAGCCGGTGACGATGCCGTCCACGGCTCCGGGCAGCACCACGGTGCGGATCATGTGCCACTTTCCGGCTCCCAGGCCCAGGGCCCCCTCCCGATAGGACTGGGGCACGGTTTTCAGGCTCTCCTGGGTGGTGCGGACGATGGTGGGCAGGATCATCACCACCAGGGTCAGGCCGCCGGCCAGGATGCCCGCCTTCAGGCCCAGCCGCTGCACAAACAGCAGCATACCCACCAGGCCGAAGATGATGGAGGGGATGCCCGTCAGGGTCTCGGTGGCGAACTCGATGACGGCCACCAGGCGGCGGTTGGCGGCGTACTCCGTCAGATAGATGGCGGCCCCCACCCCCAGGGGCAGGACGATGACCATGGCCACCACGATGATATACAGGGTGTTGAGAATGTTGGGCAGGACGCCCACGGTGTCTTTGATATAGCTGGTCTGGCCGGTCAGCAGGGACCAGGTGATGCCCGGCACCCCGCGATAGAAGATATAGCCGATGAGAAACAGCAGCAGGGCGCAGGTCAGTCCCGCGCACAGCCACACCAGAAACCGCAGCCCTCTGTCATACAGACGGCGGCGGGGCGACAGCTTTTCCTCCATGAGTCAGTCCTCCTTCCTCTTTTTGATGAATACGTTGAGAAATACGTTGATGAGCATGATGAACAGGAACAGCACCAGGCCGATGGAAAACAGGGCCTGCTGATACAGACTGCCCACCGGGGCATAGGACATGCCGGAGATGATGCCGGTGGTCAGGAACCGGACGGACTGGAACAGTCCCGGCATATTGGCCACGTTTCCGGCCACCATGATGATGGCCATGGCCTCGCCGATGGCCCGGCCCACGCCCAGCACCACGGCGGTGGCCACGCCGCTGCGGGCGGCGTGAAGGCTGACCCGGAAATAGGTCTCCGTGGCGGTGGCCCCCAGGGCCAGGCTGGCCTCCTCATACTCCCGGGGCACCGCCCGCAGGGCCGTCTCCGACACGTTGATGATGGAGGGCAGCACCATAATGGACAGCACCAGGATGGCCGCCAGCAGACAGGCCCCGGAGCCTAAGGAGAAGGTGGTGCGGATCAGGGGCACCAGCACGATCATGCCCACCAGGCCGTATACCACCGACGGGATGCCCGCCAGCAGCTGCACGGCGGTGCGGATCACGGCGGCGGCCCTGGGCGGGGCCAGCTTTGCCAGGAAGATGGCCGTCATCAGGCCGATGGGCACGCCGATGACCATGGCCCCGGCGGTGCCGTATATGGAGGTGAGGATGAAGGGAAGAATGCCGTACTGGGCCCCGGTGGTGGTGTTGGTGGGGTCCCAGACCTGGCCGAACAGGAATTTGAACAGGCCGATCTGGCGGATGGCGGGCAGGCCCGAAATGATCAGATACACGCTGATGATCAGCACGAAGCCCACGGCCACGATGCCGCACAGCAGGAAGATCAGATGGATCACGGTTTCCAGGGCCTTATGGGCCCCTGTATTCTTTGAACGCATAGTCGGTTCCTTTCTGGTCCGGAACGGGAAAGGCCCCTGGCCCGGGATAACGGGTCAGGGGAGGTCTCCCGGGGATGGTTACTTGGCCACGGGCACCGCACCGGCGTTCTTGATGAGGTCGGAAGCGGCGGCAGAGGTGGCGAAGTCAAAGAAAGCCTGGGCAGCGGCGGAGAGAGTAACGCCTTCCTTGGTCACCAGCACGAAGGGGCGCTGGATCTGGTAGCTGCCATCCAGGACGGTGGCTTCGGTGCAGGCCACACCGCCCACGGTGAGGGCCTTGACAGTGGACTTGCCTTCCACGGCGGACAGAGATGCGTAGCCGATGGCGTTGGGGTTGCCGGCAACGGCCTCAATGACGCCGCCGGTGGAGGTCAGCTCCTGGTCCAGCTTGCAGGCATCCTTGGTATCGGTGATGGACTCGAAACCGTCCCGGGTGCCGCTGCCGGACTCACGGCCGATGCAGGAGATGGCGCCGGGGTCGCCGCCCACCTCGCTCCAGTCGGTGATCTTGCCGGTGAAGATGTCGGCGATCTGCTGAACGGTCAGATCGGCAACCTTGCTATCGGCGTTGATGATGATGGCGATGCCGTCCAGGGCCACGGTGGTCTCCTGGAGACCGGCGGACTTCTCCTGGTCCTTCAGGGCCCGGGAGGCCAGGCCGATATCGGCGGAGCCGTTCTTCACGGCCTCGATGCCGGCGCCGGAGCCGGTGGGATCATAGGTGACGGTGACGCCGGGGTTGTCGGCGGTGAACTGCTCCTTCAGCGCGCCGATGACCTTGTCCATAGAAGTGGAGCCGTTGGTGGACACGGAGCCGGAGAGAGCGGTGCTGTTATCGTCGTTCTTAGGGGTGTCATTGCCCTTCTGGCCGCAGCCGGACAGGATGCCCAGTGCCATGACGATGCACAGGGCCATGGAAAGAAACCTTTTCATTTTTCAGAATCTCCTTTCGATTCAACGGATTTCGGATATCCTCGGTACAGTTCATAGAATACGGGCCGGATGTAAAGCCGGAAAGGCGTGTTTTGTAAAATCCCGGTAAAATGCCGGACCCGGCCAAGGGCGAAATTTTCGCCGCCCGGCTTTACGGATGCCCGGCGGCGTGGTATACTCCAAAAGACAGAGAACGAGAAAAATCGGAAAGAGATGAGTCCTGTGCGGAAAAATCAGGCAGAGGGGCTGCTGCGGAAGCTGCCCCGGCCCGCCGGGAAGAAACCGGCCCCGGCTGCCAATAAGGAGTAAATAACATGAAATATCAGGCGATTTTATTTGATATGGACGGAACACTGCTGGACACCCTGACGGATATGCAGGCGGCGGTGAACTACATCCTGGAAAAATACGGCTATCCCACCCGGGCCTTAGAGGAGGTGCGCCGGTTCGTGGGCAACGGCGCGGGACCACTGATTCACCGGGCCCTGCCCCAGGGGGTGGACCCGGACCGGGAGGCGGAAATCCTGGCGGACTACCGGGCCTATTACCAGGCCCACAACTGCGTGGAGACCCGTCCCTATGACGGCATCGGGCCGCTGCTGGAGCGGCTGCGGCAGGAGGGCGTGCGGACGGCGGTGGTGTCTAACAAGCCGGACCGGACCACCCGGACCCTGGCGGCCCGGTTCTTCCCGGAGCTGGACGGGGCCATGGGCCAGCGGGAGGGCATCGCCTCCAAGCCCGCCCCGGATATGGTCCGGGCGGCCCTGGCCCGGCTTCATGCGGCCCCGGAGGAGGCTCTGTATGTGGGCGACAGCGAGGTGGACGTGGCCACCGCCCGGAACGCCGGGCTGGACATGATCGGCGTGGCCTGGGGGTTCCGGGGCCGGGCGGCTCTGGAGGCCGCAGGCGCGCCCCTGGTGGCGGACACCCCGGAGCAGCTGCTGGACATGCTGCAATGACCCCAAATCACGAAACGAGGTGCAATATGCATACATTTATGGTGCCCTGCCTGCTGGGCCTGGAGAAATTGGTGGGCGACGAGATCCGGCGGCTGGGATTGAAGGACGTGCAGGTGGAAAACGGCCGGGTGCTGTGCCGGGGGGAGCTGTCCGACCTGGCGCGGCTGAACATCAACCTGCGCTGCGGGGCGCGGGTGCTGCTGGTGCTGGGCCGGTTCCCGGCCCGCAGCTTTGAGGAGCTGTTTCAGCGCACCCGGGCCATCCCCTGGGAGGAGTACCTGCCCCGGGATGCGGCCTTCCCGGTGAAGGGCTACTCCATCTCCTCCCAGCTGCATGCGGTGCCCGCCTGCCAGTCCATCATCAAAAAGGCCATGGTGGAGCGGATGAAGGCCCACTACGGCCTGGAGCAGTTCCCGGAGGACGGGGTCAAGTATCAGGTGCGGTTCTCCCTGTTCAAGGACGAGGCCATGATCTGTCTGGACAGCTCCGGGGAGGGCCTGTACAAGCGGGGCTATCGGGCCGTGGGCGTGGAGGCCCCTCTGCGGGAGACGCTGGCGGCAGCCATGGTGACCCTGTCCCGCTTCCGGGGCCGGGACCCCTTCTGCGACCCCTTCTGCGGCAGCGGCACCATCTGCATCGAGGCGGCGCTGATCGCCATGAACCGGGCCCCGGGCCTGGACCGCAGCTTCGACGCCCAGCGCTGGGGCTTCGTGCCCTCCGGGGACTGGCTGACCGCCGCCGGAGAGGCTATGGACAAGGAGTTCCACGGCCGGTACGACATCTGGGGCGGCGACGTGGACCCCCGGGCCGTGGCCATCGCCCGGGACAACGCCCGGAAGGCCGGAGTGGAGGATGTGGTGCGCTTCGAGGTGGCGGATATGCGGAATTTCCGCCGGGAGGACACCTATGGCCAGCTGGTGACCAATCCCCCCTACGGCGAGCGGCTGCTGGAGCGGCAGGAGGCCGAGGCCCTGTACCGGGACTTCGGCAAAATGTGGGAGCGGCTGCCGGACACCTGGCGGACCCTGGTCCTCAGCAGCCACACGGAGTTTGAGCGCACCTTCGGCCACCAGGCCAAGAAGAAGCGCAAGCTCTATAACGGCATGATCAAGTGCGACCTGTTTATGTACGGCAACGTATAAGCACCCGCCCCGGCATTTTATTTGCACCCGGCGGCTTCCTGTGATATAATGACGGCATCACACGGATCAATTATCAAGGAGGCGCAGCTATGCAAAAGCTGGACAAACAGTTCCATATCCACTGCGTGGAGGGCGACGTGGGCCGTTACGTCATCCTGCCCGGCGACCCCGGCCGCTGCGAAAAGATCGCGGCCCTGTTCGACGACGCCCATTTTGTGGCCCAGAACCGCGAATTCACCATCTATACCGGCACCCTGCTGGGGGAAAAGGTCTCCGTCTGCTCCACCGGCATCGGCGGCCCCTCCGCCTCCATCGCCATGGAAGAGCTGCACAACATCGGCGCGGATACCTTCATCCGGGTGGGCACCTGCGGCGGCATTGACCTGGACGTGCGCTCCGGCGACGTGGTGGTGGCCACCGGCGCCATCCGCTTTGAGCACACCAGCCGGGAGTATGCCCCCATCGAGTACCCGGCCGTGGCCAATTTCGACGTCACCTGCGCCCTGGTACAGGCCGCCAAAAACCTGGGCAAGTCCCTGAAAACCGGCGTGGTCCAGTGCAAGGATGCCTTCTATGGCCAGCACAGCCCCGCCAGAATGCCGGTGTCCTATGAGCTGCTGAACAAGTGGGAGGCCTGGAAGCGCCTGCACGTGAAGGCCAGCGAAATGGAAAGCGCCGCCCTGTTTGTGGTGGCCGACGCCCTGGGCTGCCGCTGCGGCAGCTGCTTCCATGTGATCTGGAACCAGGAGCGGGAAGCCGCCGGACTGGACCAGGACATGAGCGAGGACACCACCTCCGCCGTGGAGGTGGGTGTGGAGGCCCTGAAGCTGCTGATCCAGGCGGACCGGCAGGCGTAAATTGCAGAAAACGGGCGGCCCCGGTCAGGGGCCGCCCGTTTATCAAAGGCGATGAGAGGCGTACACGCTGTTCTGCCCCTCGACTTTCTCAAATCCGGACGCGGCGTAGGCCGCGATTTCCTCCGCCGCGTCTGTGTAAACCAGCGCCACCATCCGGTTCCGCCCGTTTCGTCTGACCGCCTCTGCCAGCAGGGGGACCGCATATTTCCGGAAGGGCAGTCCGGGCCTGACGTACAGGCCCTGCACGGTCCCGTCTGCCACAACGGCAAACGCGGATTCGTCCTTCCGGTGCAGTGAACCGTAAAGATTATCGGGGTCATATGTGAAATGTGGGTCACAAAAGAGCGGGTCGCGCGAAATGTCCTGGATGAACGCCCGGTATTTCTCAAAGGAATCGATTGTCACGATCATGTGGATTCTCCTGTAAAAGCAGGGGTTGGCGATTGGTTGGACAAGCTGGAAGTTGTCTATTTGATCAATATTTAGGTCAGAGAGTTTCTCATAAAAACATATCCATCTTCAATAGTATCGGAAAGACAAAAACCCTGCTTTTTCCAAAACTCTTGAGCAGCAACATGTTCCAGCTTTACAGGAGCAGAGATTCTGTGTACCGTAAATTCATTTTGCAAGTATTCAATACAGAGCTTTGCCGCCTTTGTTCCCAATCCTTTTCTTTGAAACGCGTCATCAATTAAGAAATTGATAATTTGATAGTTTTCCTCTCCGACATACATTGAAACAAACCCTATCATTGTGCCATCGTTATAAATGGCAAATGGTCTTGTGTCTTGATAATAGACCCATGCCTCCGCCAAAGAATACGTAACGGTATCTACAAAGCTACTGTCCTGAACGCTTGCGTGTAAGCTTAAGCATTGTTGAAAATTGTCTTCGGTAATCGCTCTTAATTCTACCATTTATTTCTCCTATACAAATCCCGATTTATCCAGTCTATTATACCGGGTCATCCTGCGCCTGTCAAATTTTTTGCCGGACCAAAAGACACGCCCGGGTGTTCGGATGGGGTGCAGTCAGCCGACAGAATGACGAAAGCCCCGAAACCTTAGTGGTTTCAGGGCTTTTCGGCTATGGTGCGCGGTACAGGACTCGAACCTGTGACCCCATGCACGTCAAGCATGTGCTCTACCAGCTGAGCTAACCGCGCGGAACAGTATGTATTTTACACGGTCCGCACCAATTTGTCAACAGTTTTCTTGCCAAGTTTCATTTTTTTTGCTATACTCTCCTCAAAACCACCCAGGAGGACAAACATCATGGAAAAAATCGCGCTGGTAACGGGCTCATCCCGGGGCATCGGGCGGGCCGTGGCGGCGGAGCTGGCCCGGCAGGGCTGGGCCGTATGCATCAACTATCGGGTCCGGGAGGACTGCGCCCGGTCGCTGCTGGAGCAGCTGACGGCGGAGGGCTGCCGGGCCATGATGGTCCGGGCGGACGTGTCCCAGCGGGACCAGGTGGAGGCCATGGTGCGCCGGGTGGAGGAAACCTTCGGCCCGGTGTCGCTGCTGGTGAACAACGCCGGTGTGGCGGGCCAGGCCCTGTTCCAGGACATCTCTGAGGAGCTGTGGCGCCGCTACTTCTCCGTCAACGTGGACGGCGCGTTCCACACCATCCAGGCGGTGCTGCCCCACATGCTCCACCAGCACGCAGGCTGCATCGTGAACATCTCCTCCATCTGGGGCCAGCGGGGCGCCAGCTGTGAGGTGACATACTCCTGCACCAAGGCGGCGCTCATCGGCCTGACCCGGTCCCTGGCCATGGAGCTGGCCCCCACCCACATCCGGGTCAACTGCGTGGCCCCCGGGGTCATCCGCACGGATATGCTGGATGCCCTGCCGCCGGAGGTACTGCCCCAGCTGGCTCAGGAAACGCCCCTGGGCCGCCTGGGCACGCCGGAGGACATTGCCCACGCCGTGGCCTTCCTGGCCGGGGACGGGGCCTCCTTCATCACCGGCCAGGTGCTCACCTGCGACGGCGGCTTCATCCTGTGAAGAAAAGTTCCCGGAAACGGGTATATTTTCCTTTACAGAACAGCCATATCCGGCTATAATAGATAAGCTAAGGAATTTTTTTCGATAAGGAGACGACCGACTATGGCAGTCATTGAATACGACGAGTATAAACAGAAGCTCCAGGCCCTGGAGCCCACTCTGGGCGAGCTGGAGAAGGCCCTGGGTATCCCCAAGGACCGCCAGGAGCTGAAGGACCTGCAGGCCGAGACGGAGCAGGACGGCTTCTGGAACAACATCGAGCACAGCCAGAAGGTGTCCCAGCAGATCAAGCGCCTGGAGCACCGCATCAAGAAATATGACCGGCTGGTGTCCGAGTGGGAGGACACCGTGACCCTGTGCGAAATGGCCCAGGAGGAAGACGACGCCTCCCTGCTGCCGGAGGTCACCGCCGGGTACGACAACCTGGAAAAGGAGATCAGCGAGCGCCGTCTGGCGGCTCTGCTGTCCGGCGAATACGACGCCAACAACGCCATTCTCACCTTCCACGCCGGTGCAGGCGGCACCGAGGCCCAGGACTGGACCGAGATGCTCTACCGTATGTATACCCGCTGGGCCGAGCGCCACGGCTACACCTATCAGCTGATGGACTACGAGGCCGGTGACGAGGCGGGCATCAAGTCCGCCACCATCCTCATCGAGGGCGACAACGCCTATGGCTACCTCAAGAGCGAAAACGGCGTCCACCGGCTGGTCCGGGTGTCCCCCTTCGACGCCAACGCCCGGCGGCAGACCAGCTTCGCCGCCGTAGAGGTCATGCCCGAGCTGGACGACGACAGCGAGATCGAGATCCGCCCCGAGGACATCGAAATGCAGGCCTGCCGCTCCAGCGGCGCCGGCGGCCAGCACATCAACAAGACCTCCTCCGCCGTCCGCCTGACCCACCTGCCCACCGGCATCGTGGTGTTCTGCCAGACGGAGCGCAGCCAGTTCCAGAACCGTGACAACGCCATGAAGATGCTGCGGGCCAAGCTGGCGGAGCTGAAGATGCAGCAGCACGCCGAAAAGGTCAGCGACCTGAAGGGCGTGCAGATGAAGATCGAGTGGGGCAGCCAGATCCGTTCCTATGTGTTCATGCCCTACACCCTGGCCAAGGACACCCGCACCGGCTACGAAATGGGCAACATCCAGGCCGTCATGGACGGCGATATTGACGGGTTTATCAACGCCTACCTGACCGCCGCCGCCAACGGCGAGATCAAGAAATAAGGGACGCCAGCCGTCCATGACATCGCCGCTGTGCGGTGCACAAGCGTTTTGCCGCAGGCAAAACCTTGGCCGGGCGGAATTCACTTCCGACCGGCATGGTTTGATCCGGGGGCCCCGCAAAGCCCCGCTTTGCGGGGAAACGGCGATATTGACGGGTTTATCAACGCCTACCTGACCGCCGCCGCCAACGGCGAGATCAAGAAGTAATTGCATTCGACTATGCCCCCCAGAGGCGGACCGCCGGTCCGCCTCTGGCTTTTTGTTCCGGTGCTCTCGGGCCGGGTAGAACCCGGCCCCTACGGACGCATCCCGGAAGCCGCCCCGTTCCCTGCGGCGGGGCCTATGTGCTCCGCCGAAAACTGCCGATTCCGGCAGATTTGCAGCTTTTTGCGGCAGGAACTCCGCAATTTTGTGCAGTTTATTTTGAAAACGTCTTGCATTTTCCCCCGGGCAATGGTATAGTATCCCCAGGAGTTAAACTGCTCTAATTTAAGCCATCAAACCATAGGAGGTAACATCATGAAGAAATTCGGTCTGTTCGCCGCCGGTGTGCTGTTGGGCACCGCCGGCATCAAGGTCCTGTCCAGCAAGGACGCCAAGAAGGTCTATACCCACACCACCGCCGCCGTGCTGCGGGCCAAGGACAGCGTCATGGAGACCGTCACCACCGTCCGGGAAAACGCGGAGGATATCTACGCCGACGCCAAGGCCATCAACCAGCAGCGGGCCCAACAGGAGGCCGACGCCGTGATCGAGGATGCTTCCGAGGCAGAATAAGCCATGAAATGCAGCATTCTCCATGAGTCCGCCGGACGGCTGCGGGTCCGCCTGCACTGCCCCGCCATGACCCTGCGCCAGGCGGACGTTCTGGAATACTATCTGCGGGCGGTGGACGGCGTCACGGAGGTGAAGGTCTATGACCGGACCCGGGACGCGGTGGTCTGCTTCGCCTGCGGCCGGGGGGACGTCATCGCCTCCCTGGCCGCCTTTTCCTTCCCCCGGGCGGAGGCCATGGACCTGGTGCCGGAGCACACCTCCCGGGCCCTGAACCGGGAGTTTGAGGACAAGCTCACCATGACCGTGGCCCGCCGCATGGTCTCCCGGCTGTTCCTTCCGGCGCCGGTGACCACGGCGCTGGCCGTCATCCGGTCGGTGAAGTACATCCGGGAGGGGCTTTCGGCCCTGTGGCATGGCCGCCTGTCCGTGGCCGTGCTGGACGCCACCGCCGTCACCGTGTCCATGGTCCGGGGCGATTTCGCCACCGCCGGGTCCGTGATGTTCATGCTGCGGCTGGGGGAGATCCTGGAGGAGTGGACCCACAAGAAGTCCGTGGCCGATCTGGCCGGGGCCATGTCCCTGCACGTGGACCAGGTCTGGCTGCAAACCGGCGGCACCGAGGTGCTGACCCCCATCGACGCCGTCCGGGCCGGGGACCGCATCGTCATCCGCACCGGCAGCGTGATCCCCCTGGACGGCCGGGTGGCCGGCGGCGAGGCCATGGTGAACCAGTCCTCCATGACCGGCGAGTCCATGCCCGTGGCCAAGCGGCCCGGCAGCTATGTATACGCCGGGACCGTGGTGGAGGAGGGCCAGTGCGTGGTCTGCGTGGAAAAGGCCTCCGGCGGCGGGCGGTATGACCGCATCGTCCGCATGATCGAGGAATCCGAAAAGCTGAAATCCACCGCCGAGGACCGGGCCTCCCGGCTGGCGGACCGCCTGGTGCCCTATACCCTGGGCGGCACGGCGCTGACGTACCTGTTGACCCGGAATGTCACCAAGACCCTGTCGGTGCTGATGGTGGACTTCTCCTGCGCCCTGAAGCTGGCCATCCCCATTGCGGTGCTGTCCGCCATGCGGGAGTGCAGCGGACACCATATCTCCGTCAAGGGCGGGCGGTTCATGGAGGCCGTGGCCCAGGCGGACACCATCGTTTTCGACAAGACCGGCACCCTGACCTACGCCACCCCCAGGGTGGCGGAGATCGTGCCCTTCGGCGGCCGTGATCCCCAGGAGATGCTGCGGCTGGCCGCCTGCCTGGAGGAGCACTATCCCCACTCCATGGCCAACGCCGTGGTGGAGGAGGCCCGGGCCCGGGGCCTGTCCCACGAGGAGTACCACTCCCAGGTGCAGTATGTGGTGGCCCACGGCATCTCCAGCATGGTGGAGGGGGAAAAGGTCCTCATCGGCAGCGCCCACTTCGTGTTCGAGGACGAGGGCTGCCGGGTGCCGGAGGGGGAGGACGAGAAGTTCCGGACCCTCTCCCCTGCCTATTCCCACCTGTACCTGTGCATCGCCGGGGAGCTGGCCGCCGTGATCTGCATCCACGATCCCCTGCGCCGGGAGGCCCGGGACGCCGTGGCCGCCCTTCATGCCTGCGGCATCGGCAAGGTGGTGATGATGACCGGCGACAACCGCCAGACCGCCCAGGCCGTGGCCCGGGCGGTAGGCGTGGACGTCGTGTATGCCGAGGTGCTGCCGGAGGACAAGGCCGCCTTCATCCGCAGCGAGAAGGCCGCCGGGCACACCGTCATCATGGTGGGCGACGGGGTCAACGACTCCCCTGCCCTGTCCGAGGCCGACGCAGGCGTGGCCATCTCCACCGGCGCGGCCATTGCCCGGGAGATCGCCGACATCACCATCGCCTCGGAGGATCTGTTTGAGCTGGTGACCCTGCGCCGGCTGAGTCAGGCCCTGATGGCCCGGATCCACCGGAACTACCGGTTCATCGTGGGCTTCAACCTGTCGCTGATCCTGCTGGGCGTGGCGGGCCTTCTGCCGCCCACCACCTCCGCCCTGCTGCACAACATGTCCACCCTGGGCATCAGCCTGAAAAGCATGACGGACCTGGGCCCGGAGCTGCCCTCCCCTACCCCAGCAGAGCGGTGACGTCCGCCGCCGTCAGGGACGGCTGCAGGGCCAGGGTGATGCCGTAACCCAGCAGCCGGCCCAGCTCCCGGATCCGCTGGTCGATGTCCCGGGGGGTCAGGAACAGCCCCGCCCGGGGGTCGGCGTCCACCACCGTGGGGATGCCCACGGCGATCACCGGCACCCCCAGGGTGCCCCGGTCCAGGGCGCTGCGGCGGTTGCCCACGCCGGAGCCGGGGATGATCCCCGTGTCGCTGAGCTGCACCGTGGCGCACACCCGCCCGCACCGGCGGGAGGCCAGGGCGTCGATGGCCAGGACCATGGCGGGCTGGACTTCCGCCACCAGGCCCCGCACCGCCTCCGCGGACTCCACGCCGGTGGTGCCCAGCACGCCGGTGCGGAAGGCCGACACCGGCCGGAACCCGGCAAACTGCTTCGGCATGGCGGAGAGCAGGTGCCGGGTGATCAGCACGCTGTCCAATGCCAGGGGGCCAACGGCGTCCGGCGTCATGGCTGCGTTGCCCAGGCCCACCACCAGGGCGGAGCCCTCCACCGGCAGCAGGGCCTTCAGCTCCGTGCCCACGGCCCGGACCGCCCGCTCGAAAAAGTCCGCCTTCCGCTGCCAGAAGGTGGTGAGGTCAATGGTGAAATAGCTGCCCTGGGGCTTGCCCAGGGCCTCCTCGCCCCGGTGGTCCAGGATGTCCACCCGGGTGACTGGGTATCCCTCCAGCTTGCTCTTGGTCGCCTTCACCCCCATGAGGCGGGTGGTCCGCTCCGCGGACTCCTGCCAGAGCTCCCGGGCCTCCAGGGCCAGGTCGGTACGTTTTATGAACAATGCGAACCGCCTCCCAAACACAAAATCTAGTGGTCTGCTCACTAGGTTTTGCGGTAGGCGGCACGATATACAATTTTAGCCCGAAAAATATAAAAAAAGGCTTGCTTTTTGCGCCGTTCCCTGTTAGAATATCATTCTGCATGGTGGGAACTGGTTCCCACAGTCAAATTTTCTGCCTAAGGAGGTGTTTGGTTTGCCGAATATCAAGTCTGCCAAGAAGCGCGTTCTGATCGCCGAAGTGCGCAACGCCCGCAACAAGGCCGCGAAGTCCGAACTGAAGACCGCCATCAAGAAGTTCGAGGCTGCTGCCGCAGAAGGCAATCGCACCGAGGCCGATGGCGCGTACAAGGTTGCAGTGAAGAAAGTCGATCAGGCTGTTGCCAAGGGCATTCTGCACAAGAATACGGCCGCTCATCGCAAGAGCGCCATGACCCTGAAGCTCAACAAGATCGGCTGATCATATCGGGCCAAAAGGACATCCGTTCGGATGTCCTTTTTTGTTTTCTGGCCAGGGGGCTTTTCCCGATTCTGGCCCTTTTCTTTTCCGCAGGGCGTGTTATAATCGTCCGTAGGATCAGAATTCCGCTGAAGAGGTGACTGCCATGCCGCTGTTCGACACCCACGCCCACTACAACGACGACGCCTTTGACCAGGACCGGAAGGGGCTGCTGGACGCCCTGCCGGACGCCGGAGTGGGGGCTGTGGTGATCCCCGGGGTGGACGTGGAGAGCTCCCGCTCCGCCCTGGCCCTGGCGGAGAGCCGCCCCTGGCTGTTCGCCGCCGCAGGCATCCATCCGGAGGACTGCGCCGGCTGCACGGCCGCGGATTTTTCCGCCATCCGGGACCTGTGCCGGGAGAAAAAAGTGGTCGCCATCGGAGAGATCGGCTTGGACTACTACTGGGCGGAGAATCCGCCAAAGGAATTCCAGCAGATGGTGTTCCGCCGCCAGCTGGAGCTGGCGCTGGAGCTGGAGCTGCCGGTGATCGTCCACGACCGGGAGGCCCACGGAGACAGCCTGGAGATCGTAAAGGAGTTCCCCGGGGTGCGGGGCGTATTCCACTGCTTCTCCGGCAGTCCCGAAATGGCGGAGGAGCTGCTGAAGCGGGGCTGGTATCTGGGCTTTGACGGTCCGGTGACCTACAAAAACGCTCGCCGGGCGCCGGAGGTCGTGGCCGTCACGCCCCTGGACCGGATCGTGGTGGAGACGGACGCGCCCTACATGAGCCCGGTGCCCAACCGGGGCAGGCGGAACGACAGCCGGAATCTCCCCTACATTGTGGAAAAACTGGCGGAGTGGAAGGGCATCTCCCCGGAGGAGATGGCGGCGCACACCTGGAACAATGGCCTGCGGCTGTTCGGGCTGGAGGGGAAGGTATGAAAAAAGCGTTTCTGATGGTCCTGGCCTGCCTGCTGCTGGCGGGCTGCGGCGCGCCGTCAGAGACAGTGACGCCAACGGACTCCTGGCCGGATTCCGCTCTGGTGGAAACCAATGAAGCGGCTGCTGAATCCCCGCCGGAGCCTATTTCAACCGCGCCTGCCGAATCCCCGCCGGCAACCGCCCCGGCGGAACCCCTCTCCGCCCCCGCCGTGGTAACGGCGGGGCAGGCGCCGGAGGAACCCTATGATTTGCCCACGGAGGTGATCGGGCTGAAGGACTGGATCGGTGAAAGCCGCTGGAACCATGACCCGGTGGGCCTTTTGGCAGAACTGCCGGAGCGGGAGCTCTCCCTCTACGGCGTGACAAAGTGGCTTGACAGCTCAGCCCTGCTGCGCTGGGGTGACAGTCTGGCGGAGTTTTCCTGGTCCTTCGGCGGCCCGTTGATTGTGGAGCCGCAGCTTTGGTGCTGGGATGTGGACTCCGACGGGCAGGAGGAGGTCGTTGTCATCAATCATGTGGGCAGCGGCACCGGGACTTCTATTGAGGAGCTTCACGTGGTCAAAAAAGACGGGGACGGCACCCTGACGGACTACTGCTTTCCGGAGTCACTGTGGCAGGAGGACCTCTCCGGCCTGCTGTCGGTGGTGTCGGACGGGGACCGGACCTACACCGTCTTGGGCGCGGATCTGGTGGACCTCACAGACGAGATCCAGACACAGTTTCCGGACCTCAATCCGGCCATGATCGAGGACGCCTCTACCGGAAGATGGGCCAATTTTTCCGTGCAATCCGGTACGGATGGGGACGGCAGCGATCTTTTCTTTACGGGTTCTGCGATGTTGGAGGGGAGGGAAATCCCCTATGACTGGTATGCGGCGGAGATTACCGCTGCCATCTCCTATGAAAACGGCATCTTCACGCTGTCGGACTTTCATCTGAACAGCTTATCCTGATTACGCAAGGAGCGATATTTATGGAAAAGGGCTTTACCATCACCTATGAATACGGGGACAACCTGTATGTGAACCCCACCAACCGGTGCAACTTCAATTGCGCGTTCTGCCTGCGGCACAACCAGGGTTCCGGCGGCAGCATCTACACCCATAACCTGTGGCTAAAGCGGGAGCCCACGAAGGAGGAGATCCTTTCCTCCATCGAGAGCCACGACCTCTCCCAATACAAGCAGCTGGTGTTCGTGGGCTTCGGTGAGCCTACCTACCGGTTCGACGACATCTGCTGGGTCATCGACCAGATGAAGGTCCACGGCACCAAGATCTTCACCCGGATGGACACCAACGGCACCGGTTCCCTCATCAACGGCCGGGACATCGCCCCGGAGTTCGCGGGCCGGTTCGATATGGTGTCTGTCTCCCTGAACACCGACACGGCGGAGAAGTACAACGCCCTGTGCCACCCCCAGCAGGAAAACGCCTACCAGGCCATGAAGGACTTCACGAGAGAGGTCCTCAAGTATGTGCCCACCGTGATGATGACCGTGGTGGACACCATCCCGAAAGAGGAGATCGAGAACTGCCGGAAGATCTGCGAGGAGGAGATCGGCGCCACCTACCGGGTGCGGGAGTACATTGCGGACTGACAAATGCAGATATGAAGAGACGCCCGCAGGGGCGTCTCTTTTTCCTGAGCTTATGTATGGAATACCACGGACTTCACGATGATGCTGACGCCGCCCAGGAGGAAGAGGACGATGGCGCCCTTTTGGAGCTTTTCCTCTTCCAGCCGGGGCCCCAGCCACGCCGCCAGGCCCATGGCCAGCACCGCCGCGGGAACAGACGCCAGGGCGAACAGCAGCACCGGGCCGGTGAACAGGTCGGTGACTAGATAAGTCACTACCCGCACCGCATTCTCCCCAAAGAAGAGAAAGCACATGCTCCCCTTGAACTCGCTGTAATCTCTGGCTGTTCGCTGGAGGTAGGCCACGATGAACATGTTGATGCCGAAGAGGCCCGCGCACACGCCGGAGAACGCGGACACCGCCAGCCGCAGCCAGGGCCGGTCCTTCCGGTCCGGCTTCACCGGCCGCAGGGAGCGGGTGGCCATCTCCAGCCCTAAAAGCACCACGACGACGCCCAGCACGGTTTTGATGACCCAGGGCATGGAAAAGCGCAGCAGCAGCGTGCCGGGGATCACGCCGCAGAAGTTGGCCACCAGCAACGGCAGGATCTTCCGCCACTGGAAGCTGTGCCGGTTTTTCCAGGTGATCCAGGCGTTCACCGGGCAGTCCAGCAGCAGCGTACCCGGGGTGATGACCACATTGTCCAGGCCCATGGACAAAATCGGCGCAGAGATCAGGGGGTTGCCGAAGCCGATCAGCCCTTTGACCAGATAGGCCAGCAGCTGCGCGGCAAAGATAAACAGTGCGGTTGAAAGCGTCATTGTATGTTCCCTCCCAGATTTTCACCCCTCATTATATACCACATTTTCAGCGGAAAGGAAACGGCATTCTGCCTCCGGCGGAAAAAATGGACTCCCTGTTCTAGGTTTGTGTCGGTAGAGGCATCCCCGGCAAATCAATAAACGATTTGCCGGGGAATTCCAATAAGTGCAGTATTTAAATATAAAGATACCATATCGTCATGATTGCAAAATCCGCAAACATATGGATAACCCATGAATGATAGATATTTTCATTTTTGCTATCTACATAGTCAAAAAGCAGCCCGCCAATCGCCAATCCTATTAAAGCCAAAAGCAACATCAACGGCGGAAATGACATTCCAATCATTGCAATATGATAAACTGCAAACATGCCTGAACTGAATATATATGCTATTTTTCGGGCTGTGTATTTGGATAATCTGATAAATGCAACGAAACGAAAGAAAAATTCCTCCAGAAAGGAATTACAAATGGAAATATAGAGAGCCACCCCAATAAAGCTGCCGCTGTTGACTTTTTGATCCGCTGAAAGCGACTGAACCAACGACGCATAGTCGAAGAAGTTTTTTGTCAAAGTATACGCACCCAGAATCACCGCATAAATAAAAGAGCCCAGCACAAATAATTTCATCATGCCCCTCTTGTCGATTTTAAAGAATTCATCCAGTAATTTTGTATGGGTTATTTTTGCATATACCAATGGCAATAATAAAAATACCGCGACTTTAAGCGCGGATTTGACAATATATGCCGGTTCAATGATTGTTTCAATGAGTGCCATAAAAACACAACATATTATAACAAGAACAATAATACCCGACGCTTTTTCTTTATTCATAGCCATCAGTATTATCTGCCTCCCAAATATAAATCTGCTGCCTTTATATTGCCTATGTCTCATTTTTACCATTATAGAATAGAAAAAAGTTTTGCGCAAGGCAGCAGGTGAATTCGCCGGGGTTGTCTAGAGCCGGGAGAAAAATTCCTTGACATTTCCAGAAATTCCGATATAATAATATGGCTTGCAGTCTGCAGGCATATCCTTGCTCCCATCCCGAATGGGGGCCATTTGTCCAGAAGGAGGTGCAAATATGGCAAAGGTTTCTGCCAATTATGAGGTCGTGTATATCATCGACCCTGCACAGGGTGAGGAGAACACCGCCGCGCTGGTGGCCAAGTTCAAGACCCTGGCTGAGCAGAATGGTTCCGCTGTGGAAGTGGAAGAGTGGGGCAGCCGCAAGCTGGCTTATCCCATCAACTACAAGACCGAGGGTTATTACGTCCTGATGACCTTCACCAGCGAGCCTTCTTTCCCGAAGGAGCTGGACCGTGTTCTGCGGATCACGGACGGCATCATGCGTTCCCTGATCGTCTGCAAGGGCGAGTAAGGGGGCATTGATATGCTCAACAAGATCATCATCATGGGTCGTCTGACCCGGGACCCCGAGCTGCGCCGCACCGGAAGCGGCACCGCCGTCACGTCCTTCTCCCTGGCTGTGGACCGGGACTTTAAGTCCCAGAGCGGCGAAAAGGAGACCGATTTTATCGACGTGGTGGCTTGGCGCAGCACCGCGGAGTTTGTCAGCAAATACTTCACCAAGGGCCGCATGGCCGTGGTGGAGGGCCGGCTGCAGATCCGCGATTGGACGGACAAGGACGGCGGCAAGCGCAGAAGCGCCGAGATCGTCGCCGACAATGTCTACTTCGGGGATTCCAAACGGGACGGCGCCAGCGATTTCGGCGGCGCACCCGCTTCTTACAGCGCCCCCATGGGCGGCCGCAACGCCGCACCGATGGGCGGACAATCCGATTTCGCCGAGATCGGCGAAGAGGACGGCGAACTGCCGTTCTGACTTTTGATAAAGGAGGAACCATTTCATGGCTTTTGATCGTGAAGCGAGACCCGCTCGCCCCAACCGCGGCAAGCGCCGCAAGGTCTGCCAGTTCTGCGCGGACAAATGCGAGTATATCGATTACAAAGACGCCGCCAAGCTGCGCCGCTTTGTCTCTGAGCGTTCCAAGATCCTGCCCCGCCGGACCACCGGCACCTGCGCCATGCATCAGCGTCAGCTGACCGAGGCCATCAAGCGCGCCCGGCAGATCGCCCTGCTGCCCTACGTCACCGACTGAGGCAGACCGTGACTGAACAAAGGCTCCCCCATCCGCTGGATGGGGGAGCCTTTTTACTGCAGTCCCAGTTTTTTTACGCTATATAAACTTTCTGGTTGTTTTTCCTCTTTTGGCGTGGTACGATTAAACTCGCACCTGTGTGTGGATGGAGGAACGTTTTCATGGTATTGATGCTGCTTGAACAGATCGTACAGCTTTTTCTGTGTATCGTCCTGGGCTGGCTCCTGGTCCGCCTGCATCTGCTGAAGCCGGAGGACAGCCGGGTTCTGTCCAAAGTCTGTCTGTATCTGGTCACTCCCTGCGTCATCATCAACGCCTTCCAGCTCCAGCGTACGCCGGAGCTGCTTCAGGGTCTGGCCCTCTCCCTTGGGGCCGCCATTGGCATCCACGCTCTGTTTTTCATTGCCACGGCCTTACTGCACCGCCCCCTGCGTCTGACGCCGGTGGAACAGGCCTCCCTGATTTACACCAATTCCGGTAACCTCATCATCCCCCTGGTGACTGCGGTCCTGGGGCCGGAGTGGGTCATCTATTGCAGCATGTTTCAGTTGGTGCAGCAGTTTCCCATGTGGAGTCACTGCCGGATTATTCTGAGTGGTGACCGGAATGTCTCGCTGAAAAAAATTCTCCTGAATGTCAACATCATTTCCGTGTTTGTGGGTGTGCTGCTGTTTCTGCTGAACCTGCCCCTGCCTACGGTAATCGCCGGTACCATGAAGTCCATTGCCTCCACCATCGGCCCCCTCAGCATGTTTGTCGCCGGCATGCTCATGGGAGAGCAGAACCTGCTGGCGGTCCTGCGCATCCGCAGCATCTGGAAGGTGGCCTTCCTGCGGCTGATCGCCCTGCCGCTGGTGGTCCTGTGTATTTTCAAATACTCTGGCCTTGCGGCCCTGGTGCCGGACGGCCAGTCCATCCTGATGATCAGCCTGCTGGCAGCAAGTGCCCCTGCGGCGGCTAACGTCACTCAGATCGCTCAAGTTTACGGTCATGAAGGAGACTACGCCGGCGCCATTAATGTAATCACCACGCTTCTCTGTATCGGGACCATGCCGCTGATGGTTCTTCTGTACCAAATGTAAGCAGAACCACAGCTTTTCCGGAAAACGCACAAAGCGGGCCACCCTTTTGGGTGGCCCGCTTTCTTGCTTTAGCGGTTATTCCTCCACGTCTTTCAGACGGTCCACATAGGGGCTGGCGGTGCTGCTGACCTCCGCGGCCTCCTTCTTGAACTTCTCAACATTCAGGGTGCTCTCCCGCACGGGGGTGATGGTGCCGGCGCCGGCCACGCAGCCGCCGGGGCAGCCCATGCCCTCCAGCAGATAGCCGTTGCGCTTTCCGGCCTTGGCCATCATCAGCATCTTCTTGCACTCCCGCAGGCCGTCGCCGTACTCGATCTGTACCTCCCGGGTGGGGTCGATGTGCTTGATGGCCTCTACCACGGCCGCGGCCACGCCGCCGCCCACCGCGAAGCCGCGGCCCATGGAGGTGCCCTCGTTCAGGCCGTCCTCCGGGTCCGCCTCCAGGGTGGTGAAGTCGATGTTCTTGGCATCGAACATACCCTGCAGCTCCTCAAAGGTCAGCACGTAGTCCACATCCGACCGGACAGATTTCCGGTTGGCCTCCAGCTTCTTGGCTGCGCAGGGCCCAATGAAGCAGATCCGGGCATCCGGATGGTCCTTCTTCACCATGCGGGCGGTGATCACCATGGGGGTGAGGGCCATGGAGATGCAGTCCTTGAACTCCGGGAACAGCTTCTTGGCCATGACGGACCAGGCGGGGCAGCAGCTGGTGCCCATGAAGGGCAGCTTCTCCGGCACCTCCGCCAGGAAATCCTTGGCCTCCTCCACGGTGCACAGGTCCGCGCCGATGGCCACCTCCACCACATCGTCAAAGCCCAGGATCCGCATGGCGGCCTTCAGCTTGGCAGGCGTGGCGGCCTTGCCGAACTGGCCCACAAAGGCGGGGGCCACGCAGGCGATGACCTTGGATCCGCGGTTCATGGCGTTGATGACCTGGAAGATCTGGCTCTTGTCCGCGATGGCGGCAAAGGGGCAGTTCACCAGGCACATGCCGCAGGAGACGCACTTGTCGTAGTTGATCTTGGCCCGGCCCAGCTCGTCGGATTCGATGGCGTCCATGCCGCAGGCTGCGGCGCAGGGGCGCTCAATCTTGCTGATGGCGTGGTAGGGGCACTGGTTGAAGCACCGGCCGCATTTGATGCACTTGTCCTGGTCAATGTGGCAATGCTTGTCCTTGTCCAGATAAATGGCATCCTTGGGGCACACATTCATGCAGGGATGGGACAGGCAGCCCTGGCAGCTGTCCGTAATCCGGATCTGCTTGGGGGGGCAGGCATTGCAGGCAAAGGAGATGATATTGACCAGGGGCTCCTCAAAATATTTGTCGTCGGCCGCGGCCGCCTCCTGGATACCGGCGCTGACGGGCGTCTGCTCGCCAGCGGGCTGCAGGCTCATGCCAAGGGCCAGCCGCACCCGCTCCTGGACAATGGCCCGCTCCAGAAACACGTCGTGGCGGTGGCGGGCCACCTCTCCGGGAACGATGGTGTAGGGGATCATGTCCACCCGCTTCAAATCCCCGCCCTCATAGGCCAGGCGGGCCACTTCGGTGAAGACATTGCGGCGGATCTCATCCACCGCGCTGTGTACGCCTCTCATTCTTTTTTCCTCCATTGTTCACCGGGCAGTCGCATTCTGAACCCGGCTACTTAGAATTGCGGAATCATTATATCGGAAACACCGGCTGTTTGCAAGAACAAGTCGGCGGAAAGTCCTGGACCGGCCGGATCTTTCCATCTTTTTCGCCCTTTTCGCGCAAGACAGCGTGCGGCGGAGGACGCCTGGTCATGGACGCCCTCCGCCGCACGCAGAGAGAAAGGAAATGAAAAATGAAAAAAGAGAGGGGGGATCAGTTATCCTTTTTGGAGGATGTCTGTATCATACCCCCAAAATCTAAAAACAACCTTTAAAAAGTTTGAACAGTTTATGAAGTTCTGTTCATTCTTTCAGATAGTTTTCAGTTTCTTTTTTTATACTGTGAAAGCTGACTGGGGCGGGCCCTGCCCGTCTCCATTCCTGAAGGAGGTTATTTGTGTGATCGAGGTCAAAAACCTTGTGAAGCGTTATGGCGACCACTATGCGGTGAACCATCTGAGCTTCACGGTGGAGGACGGCCAGATCTTCGGCTTCTTGGGGCCGAACGGCGCCGGAAAATCCACCACAATGAATATCATGACCGGCTATCTGGCGGCCACGGAGGGACAGGTCCTGGTGGAGGGCCACGATATTCTGGAGGAGCCGGAGGCCGCCCGTGCCTGCATCGGCTATCTCCCCGAGATCCCGCCGCTGTATCCTGATATGACGGTGGAGGAGTACCTGCGCTTCTGCGCGGAGCTGAAGAAGATCCCCAAGGAGCAGCGGACGGACCAGCTGACGAAGGTCCTGGCCCTGACCCATCTGGAGGATATGAGCGCCCGGCTGATCCGGAACCTGTCCAAGGGCTACCGCCAGCGGGTCGGCCTGGCCCAGGCCATCCTGGGCTTCCCCAAGATTATCATTCTGGACGAGCCCACCGTGGGCCTGGATCCCAAGCAGGTGGTGGAGATCCGGGATCTCATTCGGCATCTAGCAAAGGACCACACCGTGATCCTCAGCTCCCATATCCTCTCTGAGATCCGGGCGGTATGCGACCGGGTCCTCATCATCCGCAAGGGCCGGTTTGTGGTGTGCGACACCCCGGAGGACCTGGAGGAGAAGCTCTCCGCCGGAGGCTCCCTGGAACTGACGGCAAAGGCCGCGTCGGAGGCGGCGGAGGCCGTGCTGGACCGGGTGGCGGGCATCACCGGCCGGACCCTGCTGGGGCGGACGGAGGACACAGCCCGATTTGCCATCCACATGGAGAGGGACATCCGGGAGGCGCTGTTCTTCGCCTTTGCAGAGGCGGGGCTGCCCCTGCTGGAGCTGCGGCCCCGGACGGCCTCTCTGGAGGAGGTCTTCCTGGATCTGACGGACGATAACGATACGGTGGCCGCCCGGGCGGCGGCGCTGTTCCAGACCTCTGTGGAAACTGCGGAAAAGGAGGCGGTCGGCGATGAAAGCGATTTATAAGCGGGAGGTCAGCTCCTATTTCAACTCCATGATCGGCTGGATCTTCGTGGCGGTTCTGACGGTCTTCATCGGCATCTATTTCTTTGCCTACAACCTGTTTCAGGGATACCCCTATTTCTCCCTCTCTCTGGGCTCCTCTCTCTTCATTTTCATGGTGGTGGTCCCCATTCTCACCATGCGCTCCATGGCGGATGAGCGCCACACCAAGACAGACCAGCTGCTGCTGACGGCGCCGGTATCCGTCACCGCCGTGGTGCTGGGGAAGTACTTCGCCATGCTGACGGTGTTCGCCGTGCCGGTGGCCATTGCCTGCCTGTGCCCCCTCATCATCGCGCTGAACGGCACGGCCTTCCTGTTGGCGGACTACGGCGCCATTCTGGCCTTCTTCCTGCTGGGCGCGGTGGAGATCGCCGTGGGCATGCTGATCTCCTCTCTGACGGAGAGCCAGATCATCGCCGCAGTGGGCACCTTCGGCCTGCTGCTCCTGCTGTATCTGTGGGACGGCCTGGTGGGCTTTCTGCCCTCCACCGCCGTCGGGTCTCTGCTGGGCTTCTTCGTGGTGCTGATCCTGGTGTGCTTCCTCATCAACGCCCTGTCCAACAACTGGAAGGTCACAGCCGGCGTGCTGGTGGCCGGCGCCGCGGTGCTGATCGCCTTCTACCTGCGGGACTCCTCCGTCTTCGCCAACCTGCTGCCGGATGTGCTGGGCAAGTTCTCCCTGCTCTCCGCCTTCGACAGCTTTTCCACGGACCACGTCTTCGACGTGCCCGGGATCCTGCTGTACCTGTCCATCAGCGCGCTGCTGGTCTTTCTGACCGTCCAGGTCATCCAGAAGCGCCGGTGGAACTGAGAGGAGGCGTGTGAATATGGAACATCGTGATTGGAAAAACAGCCTGCAGGAGACCGCGGGGCGCCACGCCTCCCGCAGGGGCGCCTTCTCCGCCGGACTGACGGCCCTGGCCGTGGCGGCAGTGCTGGTGTTCAACCTGCTGGCGGCACAGCTGCCGGAGCAGTGGGCCCAGATCGACCTGACGGGCAGCGGGATCTACAACATCAGCGAGACCTCTCAGGACTACCTGGCGGGGCTGGAGGATGACGTGGTGATCCACGTGCTCACCGACAAGGACACACTGGATACCCGGATCGTCCGCTTTCTGGACATCTACGCAGATCTCAGCGACCACCTGACCCTGGAATACACCGACCCCACGGTCTATCCCTCCGCCCTGTCCCAGTACGGTGTGGGGGCGGATACCATCGTGGTCACCTGCGAGGCCACCGGCCGGCAGGAGTCCTTTGACATCAGCGACATAATCGGGTATGATATGATGTCGTATTACTATTACGGCACCTATACGGAGACGGACTTCGACGGGGAGAGCCTGCTGACCTCCGCCATCGACAGCGTGCTCACCGGCGTGACCCGGATGGTGTACGAGACCACAGGCCACAACGAGACCGCCGTCCCCATCAGCGTGAAGGAGCGGTTCACGCGGCTCCACATGTCCGTGGAGCGGGTGAACCTGCTCACCGACGGCGGCATCCCTGAGGACTGCTCCCTGCTGATCCTCAACGAGCCGGACCAGGATCTGGCGGACGATGAGCTGGATATGATCCTGAACTATCTGGCGGAGGGCGGCCAGGTGATCTACAACATGGCCGGTGAGCTGGTGGACCTGCCCAACTTCAACGCCCTGTGCGCCGCCTATGGAATGCAGGTGGCGGACGGCATGATCGCGGACACCTCCCAGGGCTATCAGAACAACCCCTATCTGTTCTTCGCGCAGGCGGACACCTCTGTGGATGCGGCCAGCAGCCTCACAAGTGATTCCATGGTCCTGTTTTATGCCTCCCGGGGCTTCACCCTGGCGGATCCCACCCGGGACACCATCACCGTCCAGCCCTTCCTAACCACCACGGAGAACGGCTATGCCGTGCTGGACGCGGACAACATGACCCAGGGGACCTATGTGGTGGGTGCCGTGGCCACGGAGGAGATCAGCGAGGACACCACCGCCCGGCTGACGGTCTACGGCGCGGACACGCTGATCAACACCGATGTGACCAACAGCTTTACCAATGTTGACAACGTGGATCTCTTCATCCACTCCGCCACTGTGGGCTTTGACGATGTATCCGCCATCTCTGTGGAGCCGGTGAGCCTGTTGACGCCCACCAATACCATCACGACCGGCGGCATCTGGGGCCTGCTGTTTATCCTGGTGATCCCCGCGGCGCTGCTGATCTACGGCTTTGTCCGCTGGATGCACCGCCGGAAACTGTGACGAAGGAGCATACAAGCATGAATCGAACACAGAAGAAGACGCTGGTTCTCCTGCTGGGGATCCTGGTGGGCCTGGGCATCCTGCTGGCGGTGGTCTCCGCCGTCAAGCGGTCCAGCGCCCAGCGGGAAGCTGAGGAGGCCGCCGCCCAGGACGCCGCCAGCGTCATCACGGAGACGGAGGCCGCCTATTCGTCCCTCACCTATGACAACGGCAGCGCCACGCTGTCCTTCCATCTGGACGAGGCGGGCAAGTGGGTCTGGTCCGACGACCCGGAGTTTCCCCTGGACGACTCCACCATCCAGTCGATCCTGACCCTTCTCACCAACCTCAAACCCCAGCAGACCATTACAGAGGGCGATACGCTGGAGGCCTATGGCCTGGACCAGCCCTTCGCCACCCTGACCGCAGCCAAGCCGGACGGCGGGACGCTGACCATCTCCCTGGGCAACACCACTACGGACGGCAACAGCTACTATATGCTGATGAACGAACAGGAGAGTCCGGTGTATATCATCTCCAACTCCCTGTACACCGAGATGTCCAAGACCATCTATGACATGTGCGACCTGCCGGAGCTGCCCCAGCTGACGGAGGAAAACCTCCAGTCCGTCACCGTTGAGGGCGCCGCCAGCACCCTGTTGCGGCCCATCGACAAGGAGACCTCCACCGACGAGGAGACCGGGGAGGAGACGGTCACCGTCACCTGGGCTGCCAGCGGCGAGGACGTCACCGGCAACGCGGACACCGCCTCTCTGCTGGCGGAGCTGGGGGCGCTGACCTTCACCAAATGCGTGGACTACAAGCCCACAGACGAGGCCGCTGCCCTGTGCGGCTTTGACGCACCCCAGGCCACGGTTACCATTCTCTACCTGAACGACACCGGTACCGAGGGGACGCTGACCCTGACCTTCGGCAGCGAGAACCTGGACCAGACCGGCTACTACGTCCGCATGGAGGGGGATTCCACCATCTACCAGATGGACACCGCTTCGGTGGACACCATTCTCTCTGTGGCGGAGAATGGCCTGACTGCGGCGGACGCCACGGGCGAATAAACTCGATCTCGTTTCCCATCCGTCTCATCTGACCAGGGGGGAGCCCCCGGGCTCCCCCCTGTGTGGCGCTGCCGGCAGAAACGGCGCGCGATCCTGCAAACGGAGGTGATTTCATGCGCGTACTGGTGGTGGAGGATGAGGTCCGCCTGGCCGCCACCCTCCAGGACCTGTTGGAGCTGAACGGCTATACGGTGGACGTCTGCCACGACGGCGAGGCGGGGCTGGACAACGCCCTGACCTCCATTTATGACGTGATCCTGCTGGACGTGATGCTGCCCAAGCTGGACGGCTTCACCGTGCTGCGCCGCCTGCGGGCGGAGGGCAGCACCACGCCGGTGCTGATGCTCACGGCCCGGTCCGAGCTGACGGACCGGGTGAACGGGCTGGACTCCGGTGCGGACTACTATCTCACCAAGCCCTTTGAGCCCAAGGAGCTGCTGGCCTGCATCCGGGCCCTGACCCGCCGCCAGCCGGAGCTGCGGCAGACTGATGCCCTGAAATACGGAGACCTGCGGCTGGAGAAGACCTCCTTCACCCTCTCCTGCGGCGAGCGCTCCGTGCGGCTCAGCCGGAAGGAGTTCGACATGATGGAGATGCTGATGCTGAACCAGAAGCTGGTCATCACCAAGGAGAAGCTGCTGCTGAAGGTCTGGGGCTATGAGTCCGACGCAGAGGACAACAATGTGGAGGTCTACATCTCCTTCCTGCGGAAGAAGCTGGACCATCTCCACTCCCAGGTGAAGATCCGCACGATCCGCATGGTGGGCTACTGCCTGGAAGCGCCTGAGGAGGCATAGTTTTCCACAAAGTCCACATTTTTCCACTTTTCCACAGAGTTTTCGACAGGAAGGGGGCGATCCTCCCATGATCCGAAAATTGCAGATCAAATTCGTGGCCATGTGCATGATTCTGGTGACCGCGGTACTGGGCGTGGTATTCACGGCTGTGTTTTTCTCCGCCAAGCAGAACATCGAGGTCATCAGCCATCAGGTGCTCCAGCGGGTCATGGAGGACGACACTCCCAGCGGCCGGCCGGATCTGGGGCTCAACCGGGGCGGGGAAGACGTTCTGCTGCCCTATTTCACGGTGAATCTCTGGGACCGCAGCGGAATCTACGAGGCCTTTGTCACAGGCGGGACCTATTCCAATCTGCAGGACACACAGGAGCTGCAGACCATTCTTACCGACTGTCTCCAGCAGAACCGGCCCGAGGGCACTATCCACAGCTACGGCCTGCGGTATCTGCGCCGGGACTATGGACTATACGAGCGCATCGCCTTTGTGGACATGTCCATGGAGCAGGCCACATTGCAGGAGATCATGGGCTCCTATCTGCAAATCGGTCTGGCGGCGCTGCTGCTGCTTCTGGGCGTCTCCATCCTGCTGGCCCGGTGGGCCACCCGCCCGGTGGCAAAGGCCTGGCAGCAGCAGCGGCAGTTCCTTTCCGACGCCTCTCACGAGCTGAAGACGCCGCTGACCGTGATCCTCTCCAATGCGGAACTGCTGGAGGCGGCGCCGCTGGAGGACCGCCCGGCCCGGTGGGCGGACAACATCCGCTCCGAGGCCGGACAGATGAAGTCCCTGGTGGAGGAGATGCTGACCCTGGCCCGGGCGGACAATGCGGTTCCCACGGCGGTGATGGGGGAGGTCTCGCTCTCCGACCTGGCCACGGACTGCGTACTGGCCTTTGAACCGGTGGCCTTTGAGGCGGGAAAGCCCCTGGAGAGCGACATCACCCCCGACGTGACCGTCACCGGCGACGCCGACAAACTGCGCCAGCTGATCGGCGTCCTGCTGGACAACGCCATCAAGTATGGGCAGGCGGGGGGTACCATCAGCCTGACCCTGCGGCGCACAGACCGGCAGGCCCGTCTGCTGGTATCCAACCCCGGCGATCCCATCCCGCCGGACCAACTGGGCCGCCTGTTCGAGCGATTCTACCGGGCGGACGCCTCCCGGGGGGAGCAGTCTGGCTTCGGCCTGGGGCTGCCCATCGCCGCCTCCATTGCGACGGAGCACAAGGGAACTCTGAAGGCCGAGAGCGACCAGGCCTCCACCCGGTTCCTCTTCTCCATGCCGCTGAAAAAGTGAGCCATTGAAAAGAAGGGCTTTCCTTCCCGGGAGGGCCCTTTTTTTGTGCCGCTTGAAACCGTAAGAAATCTGTAAGAAATTTCTCCGGGTGTTTGTAAGAATTCCCCGGTATGCTACAATCAGCTCAAGGAGGGATCGAGATGAACGCGTGCATTCTGGTGGTGGACGACGATCCGGAGATCGTGGGGGCCATCGCCATCACCCTGGAGCGGGAGGGCTACCGGGTCCTGCGGGCCTATGACGGCATGGAGGCTCTGGATCTGGCCCTGGACCCGGCGGTGCGGCTGATCCTCATCGACGTGATGATGCCCAAGCTGGACGGGCTGTCCGCTCTGCTGCGGATCCGGGAAAAGCGGAACCTGCCGGTGATCGTCCTCTCCGCCAAAAGTGAGGACACGGACAAGATCCTGGGCCTCTCCATGGGGGCGGACGACTATGTGACCAAGCCCTTCAACCCCCAGGAGCTGGCGGCCAGAGTCCGGAGCCAGCTGCGGCGGTACACCCTGCTGGGGGACGTCCACGCGGAGGAGCGGCAGGGCCTCATCGTCAACGGGCGCCTCACCTACGACCCGGACCGCCGGGAACTGCGGGCGGATGGGGAAGCGGTGAAGCTCACCGCCACGGAGACAAAGATCGTGGACCTGCTGATGCGTAACCCCGGCCGCATCTTCCCGGCGGAGGAGATCTACCGCCGGGTGTGGGACGGGGAGGCGGCCTACGCCTGCGAAAACACGGTGATGGTCCACATCCGGCGCATTCGGGAAAAAATCGAGCTCAATCCCAAGGAGCCAGATTACATCAAGGTGGTGTGGGGCATTGGATACAAAATGGAACAGCACGGGACCTGACGAAGGTCTGGAACAACTTGTGGCCGGGGAGGTCCGGGAGGCTCTGAAGGGGGTGGAGGACGCCCCGGGCGTGGCGAAGGTCCGCGTCTCCGGAAAGACCTGCGGCAGGCTGCGGGCGGCGGCCGGACTGGCGGCCCTGGTACTGGGCGTGAGCCTGGTGCTGGGGAGCCTGGGACAGACGGCGGGCCGCCTGGCCAGCGGGGTCGACAGCGGCTCCTTCGGCAGCGGATGGTGGAGTACAGACTGGCAGGAGACCCCAGCCTTCCGGCAGGAGGTGGCCCAACGGCTGCGGGCCTTTCTGGCTATGGCCACCGGCAGCGACCTGGAGTGGTGGGATACTGCTTCCGGGGATACTTATATCGTATCCCGGGAGGGCGAATCCTTTTATGAGTGGGGCGTCACAGATACCTCCTCGGAAATCGCGTGGGTTGAGGAGAACACTGCAACCGCCGCACCGGACAAACACTATGCGGCAGACAAAAATCTGCTCTATCAGGTCCTTGGCCCGGAAAGGGAGCTGCTCTACAGCAATGTTCCGGCAGGTGCGGAGATCAGCAGCAGTCAAAATTTGCCGGAGGGGTACAACTTCCTGTTGGTCTTCCGCCATGGCAGGATCCTGCTGCGGAAGGATGGAGAACCAGTGGACGTTTACGGCGATGGATTTTTTACAGAGGATTCCCTGTGGGACGTCCCCGGCTATGAGAATTTCACGGCCGGGGAGGACGCGGCGGATGTGACCATCTACATGGCCGTCCGGGAGGAGCCGGTGCCCTATGTCCAGCTGAACGGCGACGGGGCGTCCCGCCCCGCTAACGATCTCTACAGCCTGTATCAGCGCATCCAGGGGATGCAGAAGTTCTACCTGCTGCGGGCAGTGCTGTGTGTGCTCGGCATTGCGTATCTGGTGAGTACCCGTCTCCTGCGGGCGGAACGGCGGAGGGCGGAGAAAAAGCTGGCCGCTCTCACTCGCCGCGTGCCCGGGGAGATCTGGTGGCTGGCGGCGGTCCTGGCAGTCCTCTCCATGGTGTTCTCCACAGGATTCGGCGGCTACTCTCCCTTTGAATTCTGGTATTACGGCTGGGTGGGTCCGACCGTGACGGACGCCCTGCGGCTGGCGGCGCTGCTGCCCGCCAATGCCCCGGCGCTGCTGGCGCTGGTGTGGGCGCTGTGGCTGCGGCACATCACCCGGAAAAACACGGAAAGGGAGCAGCGGCGGAGTCTGTTGAGGGGGCTGAAAAACGCATTCTTGGCAAGAGACTTGAAGCTGCCGGTGCAGAAGCGGCTCCGGCGGCGGTCTCTGGTGCGGAACCTTGCACTATGGGCCATCATGCTTACAGCTGTTCTCTGCTGTGTCCCTGTGTATGAAATGCTTTGGAACTCTTCTCTGACTGTGATCTGCGTTTTTGTTCCCGCCTTTGCGCTGATAGGGGTCCTGGAAATCTTCTGGATCCAGCGGGACTGGACCCTGGTCCGGGATATCGGCCTGCTGGCGGACCAAGTGACGGCCATCCGGGACGGGGATCTGGAAACGCCCCTGGACCTGCCGGCGGACGCAGACCTGCATCAGACCGCGGAGCAGCTGAACGACATCCAGGCGGGCCTGCACCGGGCCCTGGCAGAGCAGACCCGCAGTGAGCGGATGAAGGTAGAGCTGATCTCCAACGTGTCCCACGACCTGAAAACACCCCTGACCTCCGTGCTCTCCTATGCGGAACTGCTGCGGCAGGAGCCCCTGGAGGGGGCCGCGGCGGACTACGCCCGGATCATCGACGAGAAGGCCCGACGGCTGGCAGTGATGGTCCAGGATGTGTTCGAGGTCAGCAAGGCCGCCTCCGGCCAGCTGCCGGTCCACTTGGAGCGGCTGGATTTTGCCAAGCTCCTGCGGCAGACCCTGGCGGACCTGGAGGGGCCCATCTCCCAAAGCGGGCTGACCTTCCGGATGGAGCTGCCGGAGATACCGGTGATGATCACGGCTGACGGCCGGCGGCTGTACCGGGTGTTCCAGAACCTCATCGACAACGCCCTGAAATATGCCCTGGCGGGAAGCCGGGTCTACCTCTCCTTAAAGACCGAGGTGGGCAGGGCGGAGGCCAGCCTGCGCAACACCTCCCGGGAGGAGCTGCCCACAGGCGTGGACCTGACGGCCCGGTTCGTCCGGGGCGACGCCAGCCGTACCGATGGCGGCAGCGGCTTGGGCCTTTCCATCGCCAGCTCCTTTACCGAGGCCTGCGGCGGAGATTTCCGCGTGGAGACGCTGGCGGACTTGTTCACCGCTGTGGTGTCCTTCCCCCTGGCGGAGGAGCCCTGAGCCTTCAAAGCAAAAAGCCCCGTCCGTTCGGACGGGGCTTTTGCCGTCGGACCGGGGCCGGATGGCCTGCTCTCCGCAGGACCGCCTCTGTCACTTGCCCAGATCAATGAGATAGTCCGCCATCTGCTGGGCGAACAGGCGGCCCGCCAGGGCGGCCTCCTCCGGAGAGTTGCCGGCGGCCCCTACCTCTACCAGCAAGGAGCCGGTGGTGGCGTGCTGGTTATAGCGGGAATTCCGCAGCAGGATCGGCCGCATCAGGGTGGGATAGCTTTGCAAGATATTGTCCTGAAGGGCCACCGCCAGTTTCAGATTCTCCATCCAGTGCTCATGAGCCAGGCCGCTGCCGTCGCTGCCCATCACCAGAGTCATCTGGGCGGAGGTGCCCACCCCGTCGATCTCCGAGATCACCTTGTACTGATTGCCCTCCGCGTCGCCGATGGCGTCCCGGTGGACATCCAGGATGAAGCGGATGGAGGGGTATTCCGCCAGATAGGTCTCAATGGCCGCCAGGGCGTTGTTATAGGCGTCGTTGTACGACGAGTAGTCGTACAGTGTCCGGTCATGGAGGACGGAGATCCCGGCGGCGGTGAACACCTCCGCCATCTCGTCTCCCACCCCCACCACGTTGTAGCGGGAGTCCGTAGTGCGGTAGTTGCCGGACCAGACGATGTCCGTGCCCGGGGGTGGGGTGTAGGCCTCGCTGCCGTGGGTGTGGAGGATCAGAATCTGAGGCTCCCCATCGGCGAGCCGGGCGTCAAAGGGCTCCGACAGCTCCGTGACGGTGAGGGCGTGGTCCGTGCTGTTGGAGATGTAGGACCGGCCGCAGACCGTATAGCCGCTGGGGTCCGTAGGCACCAGTGTTCTGGCCGGAACGCCGTTGTCCGTCTCTCCCGTGGTCTCCAGCGGCGTCTCCTCCACCGGCTCCGTGACAGTCTCCTCCCGGCCGTCCGCACCGGATTCCTCCGTCCGCTCGGTGGACCACAGCTCCGCCACAGCCGCCCGGGCGGACAACAGCAGGGGAGACTCTCCCAACGTCATCACCGCGGCGGGGGAGAGGTCATCGTCCGCCCACAGGTCCCCCAGCTCCCATTTCAGCGCCGCCAGCGGAGACGCCGCCCGCAGGGCCGCCCAGGCCGCAGACGCGCTGTCGCTTCCGGCGGTGACCACAACCGCCCAAAGGGTCCCGGCCGCCAGCCCGGCTGCGCCCAGCCGCCGGAGCCCTCTTCTGAACGGGCCTGGAAAAACCGGCCTCTTCATATCGCCTCACCTCTGGGACAACCTTATGCGGCGGCGGGCGGAGATATGACAGCCCGGTTTTCCACAGTGTTTGGGAAAAGGGGGAGAGGGGTTCGCCCTCTCCCGCATCTCTCTTATTTCTGCTCAGCGGCCGCCTTCTGGTCCATCAGCGCCTTGTCTACGCAGAAGAAGGTGAACTCCCCCGTGGCCAGCAGCCTGCCGCCGTCTCCGGTGATGTCCACAGCGGTGAGCACCGTGGACTTTCCACGGTGCCGGCCCCAAGCAGAGGCCCGCACCGTCCCTGTGGCCTGGTTGCGCAGGAAGTGGAGCGCGCTGGTCTGTGTGACGTAATACCGCCCGTCGCTGTGGGCCGCCGCGCCGGTGGCGTTGTCCGCCAGGGTGTAGATGGCGCCGCCATGAATCAGCCCGTAGGGGTTGTAGCTCTCCGGGCGGATGTCCAGCTTGAAGACCGCCCGGTCTTTTTCCACGCGTTCCAGCTCGATATAGTTATGGAGCATGAAGGCATTCTTCCTCATTCGTGTCTCCGCGCTCTCCCGGATATGTTCTAGAGATTCTTCCATCGTGTGCTTCCTTTCCGTTTTCAAACAATTTTTCTTCTATTTTAATGGGAGGGGGGAGAATCTGTCAAGAACTGCGAAAGTTCATGCTGCCTGTCCGTGTTTATCTGTATACGCATAGAAAGACCAGAGCGCCGGCTGTATAGCCGTCGCCCTGGTCCGCTTTCCACATACTGTTAAAAATACACTGACTCCAGTGTCTCCAGTTCTGCCTGCCACAGTGCCGCGGAAGCATCGCTCGGCATCCGCCAGTCGCCGCGGGGGGAGAGTGCCGCAGAACCTACCTTGGGGCCGTCCGGCAGACAGCTGCGCTTGAACTGCTGAGAGAAGAAGCGGCGGTAGAAGGTCTTCAGCCACTTCAGGATCACATCCGGGGTGTAGGTCTTCCCCAGGGCATACAGCGCCAGACGGTAGATCTTCCGGGGCGGGAAGCCCCAGCGGAGCATGTAGTACAGGAAGAAGTCGTGTAGCTCATAGGGCCCCACCAGATCCTCGGTCCGCTGGCTGATCTCCCCTTGGACAGCGGGCAGCAGCTCCGGGGAGACAGGGGTGTCCAGAATATCCTCCAGCACGTCATGGAGGGCCTCATCCTTCTCCGCGTTGTCCCGGGCCAGATAGGCCACCAGATGCCGCACCAGGGTCTTGGGGATGGAGCAGTTGACGGCGTAGTTGCTCATGTGGTCGCCATTGTAGGTGCACCAGCCCAGGGCCAGCTCACTGAGATCTCCCGTGCCGATCACCAGGCCGCCGGTCTGGTTTGCAATGTCCATCAGGACCTGGGTCCGCTCCCGGGCCTGGCCGTTTTCAAAGGTGACGTCATGGTTCTCCATGCTCTGTCCGATGTCGGTGAAATGTCGCCGCACCGCCTGGGAGATGTCGATGATCTTCAGCGTGGCACCCATCCGCTCCGCCAGCAGCTCCGCGTTGGACTTCGTCCGGGCAGTGGTGCCGAAGCAGGGCATGGTGACGGCCACGATGTCGCTGGCGGGCCGGTTCAGCATCCCCATGGCCAGGGCCGTGATCAGCAGGGCCAGGGTGGAGTCCAGCCCGCCGGAGAGGCCCACCACCGCCGTCTTGGCGCCGGTGTGCTCCAGCCGCTTCTTCAGACCCAGGGAGGCGATCCGCAGGATCTCCTCACACCGCTCCGCCCGGCCCGCGGCATCCTCCGGCACGAAAGGAGATGGGGAGACGTACCGGGTGAGCCGGGTCTCCTCCACCGGCAACGTGAAGCCGCACCGCCAGATCTCCGGCGGCTCCTTGCCGAAGGTGAAGGTGTTGGTCCGGCGGCGGTCATGGATCAGCCGGTCCACATCGATCTCGCTGACGGTGAGTCCGGTGGCGAACCGCCGCTCCGCCAGCAGGGTACCGTTTTCCGCGATCATATTGTGGCCGGTGAACACCACATCGGTGGTGGACTCTCCCTCTCCGGCATCCGCGTACACATAACCGCACATCAGCCGGGCGGACTGGCCTGTCACCAGGGAGCGGCGGTAGTCCGCCTTGCCCACCAGCTCATTGGATGCGGAGAGGTTCAGAATCACGGTGGCGCCCTTCCGGGCCAGCTCCACGGAGGGCGGCGCCGGGGCCCACAGATCCTCGCAGATCTCCACGCCGATCACCAAGTTGGGCATGGTGTCGCAGGCAAAGGTCTGGTTCGTACAGAGACTCACATGCTGCCCGCACAGCTCAATCCCGTGCTCCACGCCGCTGCCGGATGCAAACCACCGCTGCTCATAAAACTCCCCATAATTGGGCAGATAGACCTTGGGAATCAGCCCCAAAATCTCTCCTTTTTGTATAATAGCCGCACAGTTATACAATTTGTTGTCCCATTTGTCCCACACGGGCAGGCCAAGGGCCGTCACGATCTCCAGATTTCTTGTAGCCTCCAGGATGGTCTGAAGGCCCTCCTCGGCGCCCCGGAGCAGCGTGTCCTGCAGGAACAGATCTCCGCAGGTGTAGCCGGTGAGGCACAGTTCCGGAAGAGCCAGCACCTTCACCCCCTGCTTGTCCGCCTCCCGCATCAGGGTAAAAATCTGTTCCGCGTTATAGCGGCAGTCCGCCACCCGGATTTTGGGGGTACCTGCGGCCACGGAGATAAAACCGTCTCTCATGTTGAAAAGCCTCCTTGAAGGAAAAACCTGTATGTTGGATATTCTACACCCGACGGCCCGGATTTACAAGAAAGGGCCTTGTTTTTTTGGCGGCATTCTGATATTCTGAATGCAATCAAACCTCCCGCGCCCTCTTGCCGGATGGGAATGCCGATGGGCCTGGAGACTGCTCCGCAGGTATTGCGAGGAGCGGTCCCCGGGCTTTTCTTCTCTGCATCCGGGTGGAACAGCGGCACCATCTTTCAAAGGAGGAACGCCATTATGCCGTTTCAGCTGCGCCCCTATTTTCCGCCGGTCTTTTCCACACCCGCACTGGAAAACGCACCGGACGCCGTCTTTCGCCCGGCGCCCCGGGACGGCGTGGCGCCGGAGAATTTCCACGCCATGAGCATCTTTCCGGAATACTTCAAAATCGCAGGGCAGTGGCATCTGGCCCGGGAGAGCCGGATGGACTGCGTGGCCGTGTGGGATCGGGGCCGCATCGACGTCCGGGAATTCCGCCGCCTGCGGCAGGGAGAGCTGGTGGCCGTCGGCCGCACAGAACAGGGAGAGGAGGGGATCCTCGTCCACCCGGACGGCTTCCGGGAGCGCCGGGTTGCCAGAGATGTGTTTGCCTTCCGGCAGGGCCGCTCCCGGGAGACCGCCTTTTCCCGGGACTATGACGAGCTCTATGAACTGCTGCGCCACGAACGGGACCACGGCAAGGTGGTCTGGGTGATGGGGCCCGCCTTCGCCTTTGACCACGACGCACGCAACGCCTTCTCCCGGCTCATCGCAGGCGGCTTTGTCCATGCCGTGCTGGCGGGCAACGCGCTGGCCACCCATGATCTGGAGGCAGCCTACCTCAACACTGCCCTGGGGCAGAACATCTACACGCAGGAAAGTCAGCCCAACGGGCACTACAACCATCTGGACACCATCAACCGGGTGCGGCTCCACGGATCGATTCCCGCCTTTCTGAAAGCGGAGCAGATCGAAAACGGCATTCTGCACACCTGCGAACGGCACGGCGTCCCGTACATACTGGCGGGCTCCATCCGGGACGACGGGCCTCTGCCGCCGGTGCTGGCAGACGTCTATGCCGCTCAGGACGCCATGCGGGCAGAGATCCGCTCCGCCACCACGGTGATCTGCATGGCCACTGCCCTCCACACCATCGCCGCCGGAAACATGACCCCCTCCTACCGGGTGCTGGCAGATGGAACCGTGCGGCAGGTGTATTTCTACTGCGTGGATATCTCAGAATTTGCCGTGAACAAACTCAGTGACCGGGGAAGCCTCTCCGCCCGGGGCATCGTCACCAATGTGCAGGACTTCATCGTCCATCTCAGCAAGGAGCTGATCCAGCCGTAAACACACAAAGGACCGCCATATGGCGGTCCTTTGTGCTGTGTGTGTTTTTAGGAGGGAGAAAACGCATCGGGTTTGGGAGGACCCTTTGCTTGATTATAAAGATATCCGAAATTTTTTTCTAAATTATGTTTTTCTTATGAACAGATTGTGAATGTTTTTTTCTGTTTTCGTAAACAGCGGAAAAATTTAGAAAAACTTGTCTTTTTTTGGAAGATAGGTCTGTTTTTCTCACTTTTTCTCCCCATGAGAAGGAAGCGGGGGCTATCAGGATCTCCGGCCGCCACCAGCTCATCACAGTGGTTGCTGTATGCGCTCTCCGCATGGTCCCTCGCCCGGCAGAGCCGGTGGGGGACCTATTTTTTTGATTTGCCCGGCGGGAGGAAATTCCGACTCCGCCGTGGCTTTGCCGTCGTCGAACCGCTTGTACGGCGCCTGCCCCGTTCTGCGGGGTACAGAAGACATACTACTTGTATTTCTGGCTCTCCGCCACCGCCAGCTCATCACAGCGGTTGTTGTACGCATTCTCCGCGTGGCCCTTGACCCAATGGTAACGGATGGAATGAACCTCTGTCAGGGACAGCAGCCTGTCCCAGAGATCCGGATTCAGGGCGGGCTTCTTGTCAGCTTTTTTCCAGCCCCTAGCCTTCCAGCCTTTGGCCCAGCCCTTCTCCAGCCCATCGATCACATATTTGGAATCGGACCAGAGGTCCACGATGCAGGGCTCCTTCAGCAGGGACAGTGCTTGGATCACGGCGGTGAGCTCCATGCGGTTGTTGGTGGTGGCGGCCTCTCCGCCGGAGAGCTCCCGGCTGTGGGGGCCGTACATCAAAATCGCGCCCCAGCCGCCGGGGCCCGGATTGCCGGAGCAGGCGCCGTCGGTGTAGATGGTGACTGTTTTCATCATGAAATCCTTTTGGAAGATGGTTTTGAATGGGGGAGCCGTCTCCTCGGGAACAGCTCCCCCTGTGTTCTGATAAACATTCCGGCAGAAGCGTTTTCGCCCCGGCTCCGGACGGTCTTATTCCTCGGCCTCGGCGCTGCCCTCCTCATGGTCTGTGAGCGCCAGGGAGATCACGTGATCCCCCTCCTCCTTGAACCGCATGACGATGACGCCCTGAGTGGCCCGGCCCGCGGTGCGGATGCTGTCCACCGGGGTGCGGATCAGAATGCCTGCCTGGGTCACCAGCAACAGGTCCTCCGTGCCGTCCACCACCTTGATGCCCACCACGGGGCCGGTCTTGTCCGTCACCATGTAGTTCTTGATGCCGAGGCCGCCCCGGTTGGTGATCCGATAGTCCTCCACCGGCGTCTGCTTGCCGTAGCCGTTTTCCGTGATGGCCAGCACCGCATGATTGGCCTTGGCACGGGCGGCGCCCACCACGTAGTCGCCCTGGCGCAGGCGGATACCCCGCACACCCACGGCGTCCCGGCCCATGGGCCGCACATCGTTCTCGTCAAAGCAGACTGCCATACCGTCATGGGTGGCGATGAGGATCTTCTGGCTGCCGTCAGTCTCCCGGACAGCGATCAGCTGGTCACCCTCCTCCATCCGCAGGGCACGGATGCCGTTGTTCCGCAGATTCTTCAGAGTATTGGCCGGCAGGCGCTTCACCGTGCCGTTCCGGGTAACCATGAAGAGGAAGCGGCCGTCGTCCTCAATGGACCGGGTATGGATCATGGCTTGGATCCGCTCGCCCTGCTCCACCTGAAGGATGTTGACGATGTTGGTCCCCTTGGCAGCCTTGCCGGACTCGGGGATTTGATACCCCTTCTTCCGGTAGACCTTGCCGGTGTCGGTGAAGAAGAGGATATAGTCATGGGTGGAGGCAGTAAACACATCCACCACGTAGTCCTCCTCCCGGGTGGTGATGCCCTTCTTGCCCATGCCGCCCTTGGACTGGGCGGTGTACTCGCTGGCAGGTGTCCGCTTGATGTAGCCCGCCTGGGTCAGGGTGAAGACACACTGCTCCTCCTCGATCAGGTCCTCGATGTCGATCTCATCCTCCACATCCTGGATCTCCGTGACCCGGTCATCGCCGAATTTGTCGGAGATGGCCTGGAGCTCCTCCTTCAGCACCTTGCGCAGCAGCTCGTCGGAGGAGAGCAGCTGGTTGAAGTAGGCGATCTTTTCCTCCAGCTCCTTGTACTCCGCCTCCAGCTTCTCCCGGTCCAGGCCCTGAAGGGCTTTCAGCCGCATATCCAGAATGGCCTGGGCCTGGATATCGTCCAGACCGAAGCGGGACATCAGGTTCTCCTTGGCGTTGTCGTAGCTGCTGCGGATGATTTTGATAACCTCGTCGATGTTGTCCTGAGCCACCAGCAGACCCTCCAGCAGGTGGGCCCGCTCCTGGGCCTTGCGCAGGTCGTACTTGGTTCGGCGGATAATGACCTCCTCCTGGAAGGCCAGATACTCGTCAATGATGTGGCGCAGGGAGAGGATCTTGGGCTGAGACTGGTTATTCACCAGGGCCAGCATGTTGATGGCAAAGCTGGTCTGCAGCTGGGTCTGGGCGAACAGGCGGTTCAGCACCACCTGGGGGTTGGCGTCCCGCTTCAGCTCGATGACGATGCGCATTCCGTCCCGGTCGGACTCGTCCCGGATGTCGGAGATGCCGTCCAGACGCTTGTCTTCCACCTGGTCGGCCATGCTCTTGATGAGCATACGCTTGTTGACCTGGTAGGGGATCTCGGTGATGACAATGCGCGTGCGGTCCTTGCCGAACTCCTCAAACTCATGCCGGGCCCGGATCACCACCCGGCCCCGGCCGGTGGCATAGGCCTGCCGGATGCCGCTGCGACCCATGATGATGCCCCGGGTGGGGAAGTCCGGCCCCTTGACGTACTGCATCAGATCACTGAGCTGAGCCTCCGGATTGTCCAGCACGCAGATGCAGGCGCCGATCACCTCCCGCAGGTTGTGGGGCGGGATATTGGTGGCCATGCCCACCGCGATGCCGCTGGAGCCGTTCACCAGCAGATTGGGAAACCGGGAGGGCAGGACACGGGGCTCCTTGCGGGTCTCGTCGAAGTTGGGGTCCCAGTCCACAGTGTCCTTTTCAATATCCCGCAGCATCTCGTCGGAGAGCCGGGACATCCGGGCCTCCGTGTACCGGTAGGCCGCCGGGGGATCGCCATCCACGGACCCGAAGTTGCCGTGGCCGTCCACCAGGGGATAGCGCATGGAGAAATCCTGAGCCAGGCGGACCAGAGCGTCATAGACGCTGGCGTCGCCGTGGGGATGGTACCGGCCCAGCACGTCGCCCACGCAGGTGGCGGACTTTTTGAAGGGTTTGTCCACCGTGAGGCCATCCTCGTACATGGCGTAGAGGATCCGGCGATGGACGGGCTTCAGGCCATCCCGCACGTCAGGGAGAGCCCGGCCCACGATGACGCTCATGGCGTACTCAATGTAGGATTTCTCCATCTCGGGGACCAGCGGTGACTCCACGATCTTCTGTTCGGGGTACCGGATCTCCTCAGGATCGTATTGGGGCTTTTTGCTCATGTATCGTATCTCCTTTTTGTAGGGGCCGGCGCCCTCGCCGGCCCGCAAAGGCATATCTGATCGGACGGGCGGCCGAGGGCAGCCGCCCTACGGATCAATAGTCAAGATTGACCGCGTATTGGGCGTTGCGCTCGATAAATTCCTTCCGGGGCTCCACCTTCTCGCCCATCAGGATGGTAAAGGTCTCGTCCGCGGCCACGGCGTCATCCAGCGTGATACGCCGGAGCGTCCGGGTGGTGGGGTCCATGGTGGTCTCCCACAGCTCATGGGGGTTCATCTCACCCAGGCCCTTGAACCGGGAGATGTCGATCTTGGCGTTGGGGTTGTCGCCCCGCATCTCGGCGGCGATCTTCTCCCGCTGGATGTCGTCAAAGGCCACTCGGGTGGTCTTGCCACGGGTCAGCTTATACAGGGGCGGAACGGCGGAGTAGACATAGCCCTCCTCGATCAGGGGCCGCATGAAGCGGAAGAAGAAGGTCAGCAGCAGAGTACGGATATGGGCGCCGTCCACATCGGCATCGGCCATGATGATGACCTTGTGATACCGGAGCCTGTTCAGATCGAACTCATCCCCGATGCCCGCGCCCAGGGCCGTGATGACGGGCTGGAGCTTGTCGTTGCCGTAGACCTTGTCTGCCCGGGCCTTCTCCACGTTCAGCATCTTGCCCCACAGGGGGAGAATGGCCTGGAACCGGGAATCCCGCCCCTGGGTGGCGGAGCCGCCTGCGGAGTCTCCCTCGACGATATAGAGCTCCGTCAGCTCCGGATTGTTCTCATTGCAGTCCCGCAGCTTATCCGGCATGGCGGCGCCGCCGAGAGCCGTCTTGCGGCGGATGGATTCCCGGGCCTTTTTGGCGGCCTCTCTCGCCCGATTGGCAGTGAGAGCCTTATCCAGGATCATCCGGCCCACCTGGGGGTTCTCCTCCAGGAAGATCTCCAGCTTTTCGGAGACGATGTTATTCACCAGGGTCCGGATCTCACTGTTGCCCAACTTCGACTTGGTCTGGCCCTCAAACTGGGCCTCTGTCAGCTTGACGGAAATGACGCAGGTGAGGCCCTCCCGGCAGTCCTCGCCGGAGACCTTCTCGTCATCCTTCAGCAGCTTGATCTTCCGGCCGTAGGCGTTCAGCACATTGGTGAGAGCCCGCTTGAAGCCCTCCTCGTGCATTCCGCCCTCCGGCGTGTGGACGTTGTTGGCGAAGGAGAGGATCGTCTCGTTATAGCCGTCGTTATACTGCATGGCCACTTCCGCCACGGAGTCCTCTCGGGCTCCGGACATGTAAATCACGTCGTTGTGAAGCACATCCTTGCTCTTGTTCAGCCAGGTAACAAACTCCCGGATGCCGCCCTCGAAGCACATGTTGTCCTCCTGCTCCCGTCCGGGGCGGGCGTCCACAGTGCGGATGCACAGGCCAGCGTTCAGGAACGCCTCCTCCCGCATCCGGGTGTGAAGGGTATCGTAATTGTACTCCGTATCCTCGAACATCTCCGGGTCCGGCTTAAAGGTGACAGTGGTGCCGGTGTGGTCTGTATCTCCCACAATGGTCATGGGCTGGGTCACATTGCCCCTGGAGAACTTCATCTCATAGATATGTCCGTCCCGGTGGACCTGGACCGTCAGCCATTCGGAAAGGGCGTTCACCACACTGGCGCCCACGCCGTGGAGACCGCCGGAGACCTTGTAGCCCCCACCGCCGAACTTGCCGCCGGCGTGGAGGACGGTGTACACTACCTCCAGGGCGGGCTTGCCGGTCTGGGCCTGGATGTCCACGGGGATGCCACGGCCATTGTCCACCACGGTGATGGTGTCCCCCTCGTTGATTCGCACCAGGATGTCGGTGCAGTAGCCGGCCAGTGCCTCGTCGATGGCGTTGTCCACGATCTCATAGACCAGATGGTGCAGGCCGGAGGTGGACGTGGAGCCGATATACATGCCGGGCCGCTTCCGGACGGCTTCCAGGCCTTCCAGCACCTGAATTTCCGATGCGTCGTACTCGTTGGCCGTGTCCACCGCAGTGGAGTTCAACAGTTCATTTTCTGCCATGCAGGTTCTCCTTTCAGGATATTCATATCCGTTCCAAGGCAAGAAGAGCCGGGCCGGAGCCGCCTCCGGCCCGTTTCTCCTTGCCCTGAACCATGTAAGTTGGAATCAAATGCGTAATTTCTTTAAAATGGGATATATCAGCAGAGCCAGGAGGGCGGCGAACAGCGCCACCCAGGCAAAATACAGCAGCAGAAGGAACACGCTGTACACCAGAAGCAGAGGGCTAGACCAGCCGTCTCCGGCGCGTGCTGTAATTTTGTAGCAGGACCAGCTGCACCGTGAACACTGCCGCCAGAAAGAGCACCAGAGTTCCTGTCTCCAGGGATGTGAACGAGGATAAAAAGTGGGGAAGGTTTACCAGTGTCGTATATGCCGCCATGGGATCCCCCCCTGGCTCATTCCAGGTTTCCGCTCTCCGCCCGCTTCTGGAGGGTGGTGGAATTCAGCTGGCTGAGGTACACGATCTGCCGGTGATAGGGGTGATCGCACACCACGAAGGACTTGGGGATCTCGCCGGACACGTCCAGCACCACGCCCTCTTTCTCCGCGGCCGCCAGATACTCCCGGGTCCGCTTGCCGTAACTGCATTTGTCCAGGTCAAAGATGCCGATGACCCGGCGGTCGGGAAGAATTTCGTTTTGGCCGATATGCAGGTACATCGTTCATGTCTCCTCTGGAACCTGGAGTAAATCGTAAAACCACAGGCGCTGCCGGACTATCTTTTGGAACGTTCCTTCATAATTTTCATAAATGACCACGGACAATTTTTCCTCTGGATCGCCGCTGTAAACGGTGACTGTCTTTCGAAGGTCCCCGGTACTCAGCTTTTCTGTAATAATCCTGATGCCCTCTTCCCGGTCGAAAATATCATAGTACAAAGTGCCGATTTCGCCGAACTGCGCGATGGTGCCGACCTCGGAAAACTGATACTGCCCTTCCTCCAGAAATTCTGACAAAATCTTCTGGACATCCGCGTGTTCCGCCGGAACCAAGCCGTTAATTGTGACTTTATCCCCTTCGCCGATGGCTGCCTGAACAGAAGAACTCGCCTCCAGGGCGGAGAGAATCTTCCGGTCCGTATCCATAATGGCCAGCTCCGGGATCTCGGACAGCGCATTCTCCCCGCTGATGACTTCCTCCACCATGGTGTAATTGGCCGCCCGCATCTCGTGCAAGATCAGTACGCCGAAGCCGACAGCCAGCGCCGCGCCGGAGCACAGCGCCATTCCCCGGCATATCCACTTTTTCCAGCGGAGATCCCCTGTGGTCCGCAACTGGGAAATGCTCCATCCAAAGAGGAGCGCACATCCATAAGCTGCCCAGAACCCCAGCAGGAAGGACAGCGAAAGGGAGAACTGTGCCAGCAGACAGAGAGCCAGTCCCAATGCGCCCGCCAGCACCGGAAGAGACAGCAGCCAGCGGTTTTTCCGGCAGAGCAGCCCCACCAGCAGCTCCCACAGAAATCCAATGAGCGGGACGCCAAAGACAATGAGGGGCAGCGCATGATACCAAATCCAGTCCATTCTGCCTTTCCCTGCTTTCACTCTGTTTTCTGCTGTCAAAAAGAGAAAATCCACTTCCCGCAGACAGCTGATGTACTGCAGGGCTCCTGCGCTCACGCTTGGTCGCGGTGTTCTTCACCCGATGGCGCCCTGTTTCACATGGAACACCTTCCCACCCAGAAGGACCGGCAGCCGATCATCTTCGCAGCAGGTAATGAACACCTGCCCCCCCGCGATGCGGTTGAGAACGAACTCCTGCCGGCGGGGATCCAGCTCACTGAGAACGTCATCCAGCAACAGCACCGGGTATTCGCCGGTGGCGTTCTGGTAGATTTCCCGCTCCGCCAGCTTCAGCGCCAGAGCCGCGGTGCGGGTCTGACCCTGGGAAGAGTAGAATTTGGCCTCCCGGCCGTCGATGGTGATGACCAGATCGTCCTTGTGGGGGCCGGAGAGGCACATCCGGGAGGCCCGCTCCGCCCCCTGGTGGGATTCCATGTGGGCCCGGAGCTGCTCCGTGAGGACCTCCACCTCCGCCGCCGGGTCCGTGACGGAGGAAACAGTCTGATAGGTGATCTCCAGGCGCTCCCTTCCGCCGGAGCACTCCCGATGGTGGCGGGCGGCATAGCGGTTCAGCGCCTCCGCGAACTGCCGGCGATAGTGGACCAGCACTGCGCCGAAACGGACCATCCGCTCGTTGAAGTCCGGCAGCAGCTCCAGGAGATCCGGCCGCTCCTCACTGTCCCGCAGAATGCGGGTCTTGTGGTCATAGAGCCGGTGGTACTCCGCCAGAGCGGCCGCGTATCTCGGCCGCAACTGGCAGAGTGCTGTGTCCATGAAGCGCCGCCGGGCGGCGGCCCCCTCCCGGATCAGATACAGGTCGTCCGGGCAGAAGAATACAGTGTGGTACACCTGACTCAAAGCGGCGCTGTTTTTGGCAGGCACCTGATTCACCCACATCTTCCGCCGCCGGTCCCGGTACAGCTCCACCCGAGTACGGAACTCCCGGTCTCGGGCGGAGATCCCGGCTTCCAGCACAGCGGCGGGCGCATCGAAGGCAATCATCTCCCGGTCCGTCCTGGCCCGGGGGGATTTCCCGCAGGAGAGGTAGACGATGGCCTCCAGCAGATTGGTCTTGCCCTGGGCGTTCTCCCCAAAGATCACATTACAGTCCGGGTCAAAGGATACCCGCTGGCCGGAGTAGTTGCGGAAATGCTGCAGCTCCAGCTCAAGAATCCGCATAGGCCACCGTGTAATGGGCGCCCTGGAAGGCCACATCGTCTCCGGGGCGGATCTTTTTGCCCCGCATGGTGCAGATCTCGCCGTTGACGGTGACCTCGCCGCCCTGGATCCGCTCCTTTGCCTCGCCGCCGGAGGACACCAGATTGGCGAATTTCAGCAGGTCCTGGAGCTTGATGAACTCCGTGTGAATCGTGATCGTCTCCATCTGCTCACTCCGCGCTCTTCAGCCGCACCGGCAGGACCATATAGAGGAAGTTTTCCTCCCCCTCCGTGGGGACGATGATGGCGGGGGAGACGCCGGTATTCAGCTCGATCTTCACCGTGTCCGCCGGCGCGTACCGGAGAGCCTCCATCAGATAGCGGTTGTTGAACCCGATCTCCAGCCCGCCGCCGTCACCGGACAAGCGGCAGATATCCTTGGCCTCGCCGTTTCCGGTCTTGGCGGAGAGCAGCACCTTGTCGTGGTCAAACAGGCACCGGACCGGACTCTTCTGCTTTTCGGAGATCACCACACTGACGCGGTCAATGCTCTCAATCAGGGCCTTGGTATCTGCGATGACGGAGATGGGATTCTTCCGTGGGATGGCATTCTTATAATCCAGGAACTCTCCCTCCAACCGGCGGCAGATCAACTCCGTGTCTCCTACCTCAAATAGAATATGACTTTTGCCCAGGGTCACGGCAGCCAGATCCTCCACGTCGGAACAGATATTTTTCACCTCGCCCAGGGCGCTGCCCGGCGCCACAAAGGAAAAGGCGCCGCCGTCGATCTTTTCCAGCGGCTCCCGCCGGATGGCCAGACGGAATCCGTCCACCGCCACCATAGTCAGGCCCTGGTCCGTGATCTCGAACAGGGCACCAGTATGGATGGGGCGGCTCTCATTGGTGGAGACAGCGAAGGCCGTCTCCTCGATCATGGCACGCAGCAGCTTCTGTTGGATGGAGACGGAAAAATCATCCTCCACCATGGGCAGCTCCGGGTAATCCGCCGCGGAGAGGCCCAGGATATCAAAGTCCGCATCGCCGCAGGAGAGATGGACCAGCTGTTTGTCATCCGCGGTGAAAACCACCACATCGTCGGGCATCCGGCGAATGATGTCGCCGAAGAGGCGGGCGTTTAAAACAATCTCGCCAGGTTCCGTTACATCGGCGGAGACCTTCGTACGGATGCCGGTCTGCAGGTTGTAGCCGGAAATGGTCAGCCGGCTGTCCGCGTGGAGCAGCAGCCCTTCCAGCGCGGGAATGGAGCTCTTCTGGGCCACGGCGCGGCTGGTGACGGCGATGGCGCTTTGCAGAAGGGCCTTTTCACAGGAGAATTTCATGCATGCACTTCCTCTCTAGTCGGGGTTTGAAGATATGGGTCGGAATCGCTCTTTTGAAAAAGAAAGAAATGTATTTTTTAGAAAAAGCAGCCGTAGGGAAAAAAGCTGTGGAAAAGGCGGGGAAAGGCTTGCGCTGTCGGATTTTGAGGCTCCACAGGGGATGTGGAAGGATCCGGGGATTTTTCCACGGACTTTTTTGAAAGACCATTTTCCACAGGGAAGTTTTTCTTTTCCACGGAAGATGTGGAGAAATCTGGTCACCGCTTGGAGTTGATATTCGTCTTGATCTCCTTCACCATTTCGGCAAACGCAGCGTCCTTCTTCATCTTCTTTTCGATTTGCTGGATGGAGTAGAGGACGGTGGAGTGGTCCCGGTTGTCAAAGACCTTGCCGATCTCATCCAGACTGAGATTCGTCATGGAGCGGATCAGGTACATGGCAATCTGCCGGGCGGAGACCGCGTCCCGCACCCGCTGTTGGCCCCGGATCACGGACTCGTCCAGACTGTAATATTTGGAGATATACTCAAGGATGGCCTCCGGCGTGGGGACATACTCGTTGCTGCGGCGCAGCATGTCCTGGATGGCCCGGGTGACGGTTTCTTCGTCGGTGTCGTTGCCCAGCAGATCCTTGTAGGCCAGGATCTTGTTGATGGTGCCCTCCAGCTGGCGGACGTTGGCGGTGACGTTTTCGGCGATGTAGGCGGAGATTTTGTCCGGCAGCTCCATGCCCAGCAGGGCGGCCTTGTTTTTCACGATGGCAAGACGCGTCTCAAAATCCGGCGGCGCTACGTCCACCAGCAGTCCCCACTCAAATCGGGTGCGGAGGCGGTCCTCCAGCTGGGTCATCTCAGAGGGTGGACGGTCAGAGGTCAGGACGATCTGCCGGCCGGACTCGTACAGGGTGTTGAAGGTATGGAAGAACTCCTCCTGCGTCTGCTTCTTGCCGGCGATGAACTGCACGTCGTCCACCAGCAGCAGGTCCGCCTGACGGTACTTCTCCCGCATCTCCGCAGTCTTACCCTCCCGGATAGCATCCACCAGCTCGTTGGTCAGGTCGTCGCCCTTCACGTAAGCGATCTTGGACCGGGGATCGTTCCGGCGGATGACGTTGGCGATGGCATAGATCAGATGGGTCTTGCCCAGGCCGGAGTCCCCGTAGATCAGCAGGGGGTTGTAGTTCTGAGCAGGATGCTCCGCCACGGAGACGGAGGCGGCATAAGCCAGCTTGTTGGAAGGGCCCACCACGAAGGTCTCGAATGTGAACTCCGCGGAAGTGAACCGCTCGCTCTGGCGGTGCGGGCGGTTATCCTTGAGCTCTGCGTAATCCAGGTCGTCCAGAATCTTCACTTCAAAATCCGTGGAGAAAATGTCGTGAAGGGAGGCCTTGATGTTTTTCATGAACAGGGACTCGATATAGCCTTTTTTAAAGTCGTTGGAACAGTGGAGGATAAACGTATTGCCCTGGATGTCCACAGCCTCCAATTCGTCGAACCAGGTGGCGATGGTGGTCTCCGAGAGCTCGCCCTTCAGCTGGGATAGTACATTGTCCCACACGTCGGCGACGGAATTCAAAAGGAAACACCTCTCTCTAGTAAAAAATAGACATGGCAGTACGCTTTATTATACCAAAGACAGCCGGAAATTACAACACTTATTCTAATAATAAGAACCAAGGAGATCCGCCTGCACAGGCAACAAGATATAGCGGCTTTGGACAGCATGGGACACCAGATTTTGAAATTTTCGAGAATCGCAACTGAAAAAAGAAAAAAATACGGAAATTTCGCAAAACTTTTAAGTTTTAGTTGACATATTTTCAAACAGTCTGTATAATATCGGTTGCGCCGCGATCATGCGGTCTTGATCTGTTTACTGCGCCGCCCTTTAGGCGGTGTCGAGTAAGTGCCGCCCTCAAAAGGGCCGCAATTCTGACAGGAGGTGTCTCAACATGGCAACGAAACGTACCTATCAGCCCAAGAAGCTGCACGGCCAGAAGGTCCACGGTTTCCGCAAGAGAATGGCAACCGCCAACGGCCGCAAGGTCCTGGCCCGTCGCCGCGCCAAGGGCCGCGCCCGTCTGTCCTACTGAGAAACGGACCGTGCGGGAGACACTTGAACAACGTCTTCAGGGACGGCGGGAATTCTGTGATTCCTCCGTCCCTCGTTGAGTTTGTGTCAGATGTGTCAAATGGGAGAAGGCAGGTGGCAGCATGAAGCGGGCAGTGACCCTGAAAGAGAATTATGAGTTCCGCCGGCTGTACCAGAAGGGCGCCTCCGCCGTGGGCGGAGGGATGGTGCTTTACTGCCGGAAAAACCGGCTGGGGCACAACCGCCTGGGCGTGACGGTATCCGTCAAGCTGGGTCATGCGGTGGTCCGCAACCGGGCCCGCCGCCGCCTGCGGGAGGTCTACCGGCTCAATTCCGGACGGCTCCGCCAGGGGTACGACATGATTCTGGTAGCCAGGGGACGGACCCTGACTGCCTCCTGGAAGGAGCTGAACGATACCTTCCTGCGTCTTTGCAGGAAGCTGGAGCTGCTGGAGGACCGGTCATGATGAAAAAGGTCCTGCTGGCCCTGGTGAAATTTTACCGGGTGGCCATCTCCCCGTACCGGCCGCCTTGCTGCCGGTATATTCCCACCTGTTCCCAATATGCGCTGGAGGCGATTGAGAAGTACGGCGCCCTCAAGGGCGGCTGGCTGGCGTTCCGGCGTATCCTGCGCTGTAATCCGTTTCACAAGGGAGGATATGATCCGGTCCCATGAGAGGAGGGGACAAGCCCCTCTGCCGGACCCTGTGCTGCTGTCCGGCCGTCTGTCAGCCGGCACTGCGGAATGCGGACAGGCCGAAAGCGGAAATGCTCCGCTCTGCGGGCGCTGAAAGCCCGGGTCCCATTACAATTTGGAGGAAGCATCTATGTTTTCAACCATCGGATACGCAATTTGTATCCCGTTTGCGGCCCTGCTGCGGCTGTTTTACAACCTGACAGGGTCCTACGGCGTGTCCCTGATCCTGTTCACGCTGGTCATCAAGCTGATCCTGCTGCCCTTCCAGATGAAGTCCAAGAAGAGCATGGTGCGGATGAGCCGCATGTCCGGCAAGATGCAGGAGATCCAGAAGAAATACGCCAACAACCAGCTGAAGATGCAGGAGGAGATGCAGAAGTTCTACCAGGAAGAGGGCTTCAATCCCATGAGCGGCTGCCTGTGGAGCTTTCTGCCCCTGCCCATTCTGATGGCCCTGTACTATATCATCCGGGAGCCCATTGTCTACTTCATGAACTTCGGCGGCAAGGACGCCGGTCTGGCGGTAGTGAATGCGGCCAGAAGTCTGATTGAAGGCGCCGGCATTGAGATCGTGGCCAGCCCCGGCTATGAGCAGATCGCCATTTCCAACATCATTAACAGCCGGTTCCCCGACTTCATTGCAGAGCATCCCGGCTGGGTGAACATCGACTACCACTTCCTGGGGATTGACCTGATCCAGACGCCCTGGAGCGCTGTCAGCAGCCTCTCCACGGGCATCACGCTGGCCGCGGTGGGACTGATTCTGATTCCCATCATTTCCGGTGTGTTCAGCTTCCTGCTGAGCAAGGTCAGCATGAGCCAGTCCGCCCAGACTGCGGCTGCCAACGGCTCCACCAAGATGATGATGTGGATGATGCCTCTGATGTCTATCTACATCGCCTTCATCGTGCCCGCCGCCCTGGGCGTGTATTGGGCTGCCCAGAGCGCGTTCTCCATTATCCAGGAGATGGTCCTGGGCAAGTTCTACACCAAGAAGCTGCAGGAAGAGGAGGACGCCCGGCAGGAGATGATCCAGGCGGACCGCCAGAAGCGGATGGAGGAGGCCAAGCTGCTTCAGGAGCAGCAGCGTCAGCAGGCCGCACAGAAGAAGAGCCTGAAGGAAAAGCGGCAGGCGGCGCAGGAGGCCAAGGCCCTGAAGGCCAAAAAGGCGGCCACCAGCACCACGGAAGCGGGCCGTGTGGGAGACCGGCCCTATGCCCGCGGCCGGTCCTACAAGGAGGACCGCTATGATGATCAGTAAGGAGCTTGTTACGCCATGAGACAGTTTATTGATGTAACGGGCAAGACCGAGGATGAGGCCATCCAGAATGCCCTGCGGCAGCTTGGCCTGGACCGGGACGATGTGTCCGTTGAGATTTTGGAGCGAGCAAAGTCCGGTTTCCTGGGTCTGGGCAGCTGCCCGGCCAAGGTCCGGGTGAGCTACGGCCCGGAGGAGGAAGAGGAGGTTCTCGCCCCCGCGCCTGCCCCCAAGGAGAAGCCGCAGGAAGAGCGGCCTAAGCCCCCCAAAGCGGAAAAGCCGCCCAGACAGGAGCGCAAGCCGGCGGAGACGCCGGCGCCCGCCCCGGAGGAGAAGACCCGGCAGTCCGCTCCCGTGCAGACACTGGGCGAAGAAGTGGATGACGAGAAGGCCCAGGCCATCCGTAAGTTCCTCTCCGGCCTGCTGGAGCAGATGGAGAGTGCTGCGGAGATCCACATCTATCTGCTGGAGAAGGGCCGCTACAAGGTGATCCTGGAGGGCAAGAATCTGGGCGCACTGATCGGCCGCCGGGGCGAGACTCTGGACGCCATCCAGCAGCTGACCAGCTATGCGGTGAACCGCAGCGGCAGCGGCCGGGTGCGGGTGCAGCTGGACGCGGAGAATTACCGGGAAAAGCGGGAGCAGAGTCTTCAGCATCTGGCCCGGAAGGTGGCCGCCAAGGTCACCAAGTACCGCCGCAGCGTGACACTGGAACCTATGAATGCCTATGAGCGGCATGTGATCCATACGGCGCTGCAGGATGTGCCCAATGTGACGACCTACTCCACCGGAACGGAGCCCAACCGCCGGGTGATCGTGGCCTACGATCGGGAGAAAAAGTAAATTGGGAAAGGCCGCCCTATGGGGCGGCCTTTTTCTGCGCTTCGGATAAGGGATCAGACCAGGGTCCGGGTGAGAGAGTGCCCTGCCTGGTGCGGCTTCTGTGGGACTCGGCCTTGACATTCTGATGAAAACGTGATACAGTTCTCACGATATCCAAAAGGCAGTGACAGGGAGAAGTATCCCCCATACCCCGGCAAAGAGAGAGGGCGGCTGGTGTGAGCCCTTGCGGGGAGGCGGAAGAACAGGCACCCTGGAGCCGCGGGGCGGAAATGCCCTGCCGGTCCCCGCCGTTACCGGGTGAAGAGTGCGCGTCAGCCAGGCGCGAATTCAGGTGGAACCACGGACTGATTGTTCGCCCTGAGCCGAAAACCGGCTCGGGGCGTTTTTTCTGTCCGGGCCGCCGTAAAGGAGAATGGAACATGAAAAACACCGAGAAGACCATGGAGAAGATCGTGGCCCTGTGTAAGAACCGGGGATTCGTATTCCCCGGCAGTGAGATCTATGGCGGCCTTGCCAACAGCTGGGACTACGGTCCCCTGGGCGTGGAGATGAAGAACAATGTCAAGCGGGCCTGGTGGAAGAAATTCGTCCAGGAGAATCCCTACAACGTGGGACTGGACTCCGCCATTTTGATGAATCCCCAGGTGTGGGTGGCCAGCGGCCACGTATCCACCTTCAACGATCCTCTGATTGACTGCAAGGCCTGCAAGATGCGCCACCGGGCGGACAAGCTGGTGGAGAGCTATGTGCAGGAGCACGGCATGGACGTGAACGTGGAGGCCATGACCCAGGAGGAGCTGGTGGCATTCATCCGGGACAACCAGGTGCCCTGCCCTGGCTGCGGCAAGAGCGACTTCACCGACATCCGCAAGTTCAACCTGATGTTCAAGACCCACCAGGGCGTCACGGAGGACACCGCCAACGAGGTGTACCTGCGGCCGGAGACCGCCCAGGGCATTTTTGTCAACTTTCCCGCCATCCAGCGGACCACCCGCCGGAAGTTGCCCTTCGGCGTGTGCCAGATCGGCAAGTCCTTCCGCAACGAGATCACCCCGGGTAACTTCATTTTCCGCATCCGGGAGTTCGAGCAGATGGAGCTGGAGTTCTTCTGTAAGCCGGACACGGATCTGGAGTGGTTCCAGTATTGGCGGACGTACTGCCACGACTGGCTGAAGGGCCTGAACATCAAGGAGGAGAATCTGCGGCTGCGGGATCACGAGCCCGAGGAGCTGAGTTTCTACTCCAAGGCCACTACGGACTTTGAGTATCTGTTCCCCTTCGGCTGGGGGGAACTGTGGGGTGTGGCGGACCGGACCAACTACGACCTGACCCAGCATCAGGAGCACTCCGGCCAGGATCTGACCTATTTCGATCAGGAGAAGAACGAGCACTATATCCCCTATGTGGTGGAGCCCTCCCTGGGCGCGGACCGGATGACCCTGGCCCTGCTGGTGGAAGCCTACGATGAAGAGGTGGTGGATGCAGAAAAGAACGACGTCCGCACCGTCATGCGGTTCCATCCGGCCATCGCGCCTTTTAAGTGCGCGGTGCTGCCCCTTTCTAAGAAGCTCTCCGAAAAGGCCCGTGAGATCCAGGCGGAGCTCAGCAAGGACTGGATGGTGGACTTTGACGACACCGGTTCCATCGGCAAGCGGTACCGCCGGGAGGACGAGATCGGCACGCCCTACTGCATCACGGTGGACTTCGACACCGTGGGCGATGCGGATAAGGCTGGTGACAACTGCGTTACCGTCCGGGACCGGGACACCATGGAGCAGGTGCGGCTGCCTATCGACCAGCTGAAGAGCTATCTGGCGGAGAAACTGGCATATTGATGCCTGTGTCGATCCTGCTCCAGAACGCCGCGGCGCGGCGTCCGAGCATTTTGCCGGAGGCAAAATCTCGCCGGAGGGCGGATTCATTCCGCCCGAGGAATGAGATGGGACAGGGGTCCCGCAAAAGCAGTGCTTTTGCGGGAGGGCAGGTGCGGCTGCCTATCGACCAGCTGAAGAGCTATCTGGCGGAGAAACTGGCATACTGATCGGAGATTATCGGGGCCGCGGGAAATCCCCGCGGCCCTTTTTATAACCTGGGAAATGAGGTAGAAGTGTTGAAGAGACAGAAGCGGCCCCGGGCGTTGGGGCCGGTGTGGCTGCGCTGGGTCATGTTTCTGGGCGGCAGCCTTTGCATGGGGCTGGCTGTGGCGGTGGCCGTCCAGTGGGTGGTTACCGGTTCCCTCTCCATCGTGTGGGAGTGGTTCGTGAAATGGCCCACCTATCTGCTGCTGACCGGCGTCCTTTACGGCGCTGTGGTGTTCACCCTGGGGGCGCTGCTGGGTAGATTGTGGCTTTCCGCTATACTGGTGGGGGTTGCCGGACTGGTGCTGTCCCTGGTGGACTATTTCAAGACAGCTATCAACGGCACGCCACTGGTGCTGGCGGACTTCGGCCTGGCGGCACAGGTGGGAGAGGTGGCCGGTGTGGCGGGAGAGCTGCGCCCGCCGGTGGATTTCTGGATGGCGATGATCGCCCTGGGGATGTGTGTGGGGATTCTGATTCTGGTGCGGCGGCTGACGCTGCTCACCGGGCGGTGCCGCTTTGTCACTTTTTCCGTTTCCCTGGCCCTGACCATTGGGCTGTTTTCCACACAGGGAGCCCAGGCGGCGGGGGCGGTTTTTCAGGTGGATGTGAACACCCGCCTGGCTGCGGCCAACAGCCACGACACCTACGGTTTGACGCTGAGTCTCTGGCGGGACTGCTTTCTTCAGGCCAAGAAGAGCCCGGAGGGATACAGCGAAGCCTACATGGAGCAGGTCCTGGCCCGGATCGACGAGATCCTGACAGAGGACAGCGCCGACGCCCCCGCAGCGGCGGTGCAGCCCAACATCATCGTGGCCCAGTCGGAGTCCTTCTACGATCTGACCCGGCTGCCGGGCCTTCAGTATGAACGGGATCCCCTGGAGAATTTCCATGCCCTGGAGAGCGAGGGCATCAGCGGCACATTCCACAGCCACTATCTGGGCTACGGCACCGGCTATCTGGAGATGTCCATGCTGTATGGCGTTACGGAGCTGGACTTCGGTGCTGGGACGAACATCTGCTTCCTGGAGGATGACGCCTATGAGAAATTCGACGCCCTGCCGGAGCAGTATACCAAGAGCGGCTACCGGGCGGAGATGCTCCATGGGTATAACGACAGCCTGTATAATCGAACGGTGACCTATCCCAGGCTGGGCTTTTCCGACCTTCTGTTCTCCGCAGATATCCAGGCTCTGGACTTTCCCTGGGAGGGGGGCATCTACGGCGGGTATTACATGCGGGACAGTTACTTCTTCCAGGCCATGCTGGACCGGATGGAGGACATCAACAGCAGCGGGGAGCGGGCGTTTCTCTACGGCATCACCATGGAGAACCACCAGCCCTTTGACCCGGAGAAATTCAACTATGAGTGTCAGATCGGCGTCACCAGCGAAAGCCTCGGCGAGGAGGATATGGCCATCGTCCGGGTCATGCTGGAGGGCATCACCCGGGCGGATCAGGCCCTGGGAGATCTGACAGACGCCCTGCGGGAGAGCGAGGAGCCTACCATCGTGGTGTTCTTCGGGGATCACAGGCCCAATCTGTTCATGACGGACGGGGACACAGTGTACACAAAGTTGGGCCTCTGCCCGGATAACGACACGGTGGGCTGGACCCCGGAGGAGATCAGCGACCTGTATTCCACGGACTATCTGATCTGGGCCAATGATGCGGCCTTGCTCCAGGGGCAGGCAGGCACCCGGCGGGACAGCAGCATCACCGCCATCGGCCCCCAGCTGCTGGAGCTGACCGGTCAGCCGGTCACCCGGTACTGGGCGCTGCTGGAGAAGGTGAGCCAGGTGTGTCTCACCAACACGGAGCTGTACTTTGTGGATGGCACGGGGACGCCCAGCGCCGGCGTGGAGGAGGCGGCTCTCTCCGACGAGGCCCGGGAGCTGCTGCAGCTGCGGGAGGATGTGCTGTACGACGCCATGTACGGCCAACAGTATATCACTGCAGAGATGAACGAGCCCGTCCAGTGACGGAAGCTGAATCAAAGAGAGCGCCGCAGGCATCCGCCTGCGGCGCTTTTATTTACACAAATATGGTCAGCCTGTGGAAAACAGAGTTTCCCCCGCCCGTCAGAAAGACACTTCTCCGGCTTCTTTCCAGGTCTGCAGCAGCTCTTTTGCGGGACGGGTATAGGTCTTTGTGGAAAAGGGGAAGTCCGGCAGGGCGGCCAGTTTCCAGGGGGCCACGTGGCAGTAGCCCCGTGGGTGCTTTTCCAGATACCGCTGATGGAATTCTTCCGCTGGATAGAAACATGCCAGGGGCTTCAGCTCCACGGCGAAGAAGGGAACGGCCGCGGCCTCCAGGGCAGCGATGGAGCGGATGATGCCCTCGTCCGCCGGGTCCATCCAGTATACGCCGGTCTGGTACTGGCTGCCCACGTCCGGTCCCTGACGGTTGGGAGTCTCCGGGTCGATGGCGGCAAAAAAGACAAAGAGCAGGTGGGGCAGGGAGACAGTCCCGTCTTCATACGCCACTTGCACCGCCTCCCGGAAGCCGGTGCGGCCGGTGCAGACATCGTCATAGTTGGCGTGATCTGCCGTGTCTCCGTTGGCATAGCCGGCGGTGACATCCAGTACGCCGGGCAGGCGGCGATACAGGGCCTCCATGCCCCAGAAGCAGCCCCCGGCAAAACAAATGCTTCTTCTCATCAGGCAAACATTCCCATAAAGCCGTCCGGCCGCTCCTGGGCCTGTCCCCAGATCTCCCGAAACGCGGCCGGAGTGATGGCGCGGGCGGTGACCTCCCCGGGGCGGTTCAGCGTCCGCAGGTCCTCCGGGTAGGGGGCAGGAGAGAGAGCCTCCTCCCGGCCGTAGTCGCCGCCGTAGGCAAAGCAGAGGCCATTGGGGTAGAATTCCACCCGCCGGACCTCCCGGCGCCCGCTGTCCAGTTCCGCGTAGATGAACCGGGGCTCGTCCTCTTCCTCAAGATTCTGTTCGATCAGCACGTAGGACATTCAATCCCCTCCTTGCGGAAAAAGTCATAGATGGCGGTCCGGTCCGCCTGCACGCTGCCCTGGGCAAAGCCGTTCCGCCCGCCACCCCGGCCGGAAAGAGCGGCGTTCAGCCGCTTCACCAGGGGAGAGATGTCCGCCCCATCGGCCTGGACAAGGGCATAGACGTAGGAGGACTCCGCTCCCGCGAACACCGCCGCCAGACCGCCGGAGGCCTTTGCGGCTGCGTCTGCCAGCTTTCTGGCTCCGTCCGGCCGCGTGGGGGGCTCCAAAAGCAGCAGATCTCCCCGGTCTGTCAGGGCCTGGGCCCGGAGGGAGAAGAGCTGATCCTCCAGCTCCGTCATCCGCTGCTTGGCGGCGGCCAGCTCCTCCGCCTGCCGTTCTGCGGCGGCCAGGGTGTCCTGGGGTTTTACAGACAGCAGCTGGGCCACGGCGCGGTCCTGGTCGTATACCTGGGAGAGATACCGGTAGGCCCGCGATCCGCAGAGAATCTCCAGCCGCACCCCCTCCCGAAACTTTTGGCAGGAGAGGACCTTGATAATCCCCACCTCACCGGCCCGGCGCACGTGGGTGCCGCAGCAGGCGCAGCAGTCCGCCCCGGGGAAGGCCACGATCCGCACCTGGCCGGTAAGCGCTTTCTTGCTGCGGTAGTTCAGACGGGCCAGCGCATCCGGCGCGGGGAAGGTGATGTCCACCGGAGTGTCCTGCCAGATCACCTCATTGGCGGCCTTTTCCGCGGCCATGACCTGTTCCCAGGTCAGCTCGGCATTGTAGTCGATGGTCACCGTGTCGGCCCCCAGGTGGAAACCCACGTTGTCACAGTGGTACAGCGAGCACAGCAGGCCGGAGAGAATGTGCTCCCCGGAGTGCTGCTGCATGTGGTCGAACCGGCGGGGCCAGTCAACGGCCCCCGCCACTTGGGTGCCGATCTCCACAGGGCCGTCACAGGTGTGGAAAATCACGCCCTTTGTTTCATGGACATCCGTGACCTGGACTGCGCCCAGAGTGCCGTGGTCCGCCGGCTGTCCGCCCCCCTCCGGGTAGAAGGCGGTGCGGTCCAGCACTACGGCCCAGCCAGATTTGGATTTTTCACAGGAGAGCACCCGGGCGGTGAAGGCGGTGAGGTAGGGATCTTGGTAATAGAGTTTTTCCGTTTCCATGTGGAAAACTTCCTTTCGTCAGGGGATGGGACCGGGAGGTATGTTACAGCAGCCCCAGATTCTGCTTCCAGGTCAGCACCCGGCGGCAGGCGGTGTCGATGGTCTCCTCGGACAGGGCGCCGCTTTCCAGCGCCTCCAGGACCTTGGGGATCTGGGTGCGGTAGTCGGTGGTGATGACGAGATCGTTTCCCGCCTCCAGGGCCATCACCGCCACGGCCCCGTCGGCGCTGTACGCTGCAACTGCCTCCATGGCCAGATCATCGGTCATCACCACGCCGTCAAAGCCCAGGTCCGTCCGCAGCAGGCCGTGGACCTTCGGGGACAGGGAGGCGGGGAGATCTCCATCCACAGCAGTCATGATATTGTGGGAGACCAGCACAGCGGTCTTTCCGCCGCCGCTCTCCATACCCGCCTGGAAGGGGAGGAAGTCGGAGGACGTGAAGGACTCCAGCGGCCGCTGGTCCACGGCGATACCGGTGTGGGTATCCACATTGTTCCCATAGCCGGGGAAGTGCTTGAGGACGCTGCCCATACCGTCTTCCGCCATCTGCGAGACCACCTGGGCCACATAGTCCGCTGTGGCGGCCGCATCCTGGCCGAAGGTGCGGTCATACATAAAGTCGGCGGGGTTGGTGGACACATCTGCCACCGGGGACAGGTTCACGTTGAAGCCCAGGGCGGAGAGAAGGAGGTCCTTCTCTCGGGTATCTGCCAGCACGGCCTCCATGCCGCCGGAGGCATAAGCTTTCTGAGGAGAGGGGAACTTGGAGGCCCGCAGATGGGGATTGGAGCTGACCCGCACCACCGTGCCGCCCTCTTCGTCCACGCCGATCAGCAGCGGGATTCCGGTGTCCACAGCCGCGGCGTCCTGATAGCTCTGAATGGTCTGGATCAAAGCATCGGCAGTCTTGTCCGCCGTATCCCGGCCGAAGAGGATGTAGCCGCCCAGATGATAGGTGCTCACGTCGGAGACCGCGTCTGTGTCGGGTACCCGGACAAAGAACAGCTGGCCGACCTTTTCCTCCAGGGTCAGGGAGGCAAGCAGGTCCTCCACCTCCTGGGCGGCCAGTTCCTCCGGCGTGGGTTCCGGGGGCGCCTCCGGCTCCTGGGGCTGAATGTCCACTAAGGGTTCCTGGGAAGTCTCCTCTGTGGGGGAGCCGCCGCAGGCAGTCAGGCTCAACAGGGAGAGGACAGCCAGCAGAATTGTAAAAAGTCGTTTCATAAGAGCTCCTTTCTGCTGTGGAGTGATGATATGAAGTGTATCACATCCAGGCCCGAAAGAAAAGACTGTTACTGATTTGTGGTGGAATCCAAACGGACCCCGTGGTATGCTGGCAAAAATGGAAGGGAGCGTGTGACAACATGCGGATGGCGGCTCTACTGATGGCAATGATCGCCCTGCTGGGGAGTCCCCAGGGGGAGGGGACGGTCTCGGAGACCACCTGGGAGACGGTGGCTGTACAAGTGCTGGAGGAGACACCGGAGACGGCGGCACGGACCCTGCTGGACTGGGCGGGCTCTGGACAGACGATCCCGGAGGAGGACGTGGTCCTGGCCCTTTTGGAGGAGATGGAGGCGGAACCGGCAGCCTCCGCAGTGGCATTTGCAGCGGTTCTGGACAGGGCGGACAGCCTGCGGAAAGCAGGTGAGGCGCCGGAGCTGGGAGAAGAGACCTACCGGGCGGCGGTCCGGTCCCTGTCCCCCTTTTTCACCAGGCTTCTGGGGACGGAGACCACGCTCTGGCAGGAGGAGCCCTCTGCCTGGCCTGCGGATTTGGCTGCGTTTGACGGCATCTGGTGTGACAGCACCTTGCAGGAGCTGCTGATCTTCCAGAGCGGCACCTGTCGGGTGGTAATCCCCTACCTGGACTACTATGGGGAAACGGCCTTTTCTGCCCGGCTGCGGGACCGCGGCGGCATGGGCTGGTGTCCGTCGTTGGAGATAGATATCCACGAATCCGGCGATTTCTCCGGGCCGCTGACCTATTACGTCTCCGGTCTGGCGGAGGACCATTTCTGGTGCAATACCCAGGGCCAGCGGTTTGACAGGCTTTGACCTCCGGAGTCATGAAGGTGGTATGCGTGGGATGATGCCGGAAAGTGGAAAAAAAGAGGCGGAACGCAGAAGGATGTGCCCCTATAAGGAAGTAATTTGATTGTCGCAGGGCGGCATGGTTGAAAGGTCATGCCGTCCTGCCTTTTCTTTGCCGTTCCACGGTCTGATCGTCGCCCGGCAGGTTGACTTCTCCGATGAAGTTCCAGACCAGTTCAATCTTCTGCCTGCGGTGTCCGCTGGACTTATCCGGCGCATGGACAATGATCTTCTTTACAAACTCATTGACGATGGTGGGTGTCAGTTCCCGGATACCCACATATTTCCGTACAATGGCTGCAAAGCTGTCAAAGTCGGATCGATCCTGTTCAAAGATTTCTACCACTTCCCGCCATGTCTTAACCTGCTCTGTCAGTTCTCTTTGTTCCGCTTCATAGTCAGTGGAGAGTTTCAAGAACCGTTCATGGCTGATCGTCCCGCTGATGTCATCCTCATAGATGCGCTTGAAAATGCGGTCAAGTTCAGCAATGCGTTTTTCCGCTTGGGCGATTTCACGCTTGCGTTTCTGAGCCTCTTTTTCGGCTTCTTGGAAGTGCTGCTTTTTCGCGGCTTCCTCAAATGCCATAGCATCATCAAAGAACAGCGCCGTCACATCGAAAATCCGCTGCAAAACAAACAGTTTCAGCGTTTCTTCCCGGATGAAGTGCATGGTACAGTCGCCTGTATTGCTCTTATACCGGGAACACCGATAGCAGTCTTGCTGCGGCGTCATGTTTTTGCCTGTGGCGAAATGCAGTTTGTTTCCGCAATCGGCGCAGTACAGCAGGCCAGAAAACAGCCCTTGCCGTTCAGCTTGCTTGGCCGGACGGCGCTTGTTCTCCCGCAATTCTTGTACCCGCACAAAGACTTGTTCATCAATAATGGCAGGCTGGGTATTGGGGAAAATCCGCTGGTTTTCCGGGACGTTATACAGTCGCTTTTTCAGTTTGTGGGACTTGGAATAGGTCTTGAAGTTCACCGTGCAACCGGTGTACTCTGGCCGTTCCAAGATCCCCGCCACAGATTTCGGGTCCCAGTGATATGGTTTTTCAGGCAGCGGTTTTCCGGCACGCTGGGCATAATGTGCCTTGACAGTCAGGATGTGTTCGGCAGTCAGCAACTTGGCAATCTGCATGGGGCCTTTTCCCGCAATGCACAGGTCAAAAATACGCTTGACGATCTCGGCAGCTTCCTCGTCCACCATCCACTTCTTTTTGTCCGCTGGGTCTTTCATATACCCGTAGGGCGGATTGGTACAGAGGTGTTCCCCGGCGTTTCCTTTGGCCCGCATAACAGCCCGAATCTTCTTGCTGGTATCGCGCGCGTAGAAGTCGTTGAACATACGTCGTTCGGGAAGGTGAAGCGCAAACAGCAAAAATCCAGTATTCATGCGGGTTTGCGGCGAGATGGCTCTCGATCAGATACCTCTCTTTCAGACGGTCAAGGGGCAGAAATCACAATCGCATAGTTGTTTTCATGGGAGAATGGCGGTAGCTGCGGTCATTCTCCCTTTTTTTCGTTCCTGCCGCTTTCAACAGGAGGAACACGAACATGGAAGAACCGAAAAGCAAAGCGAAGCGCGGGGCAAAACCCGCTGTTCCCATGCAGGAGGATAAGATTACCTCGCTCCCGCTGTCGGAGCTGCACGACTTCCCCAACCACCCCTTCAAGGTGCGGGACGACGAGGCCATGCAGGAAACGGCGGAGAGCATCCGGCAGTACGGCGTTCTCGTTCCGGCTATCGTCCGTCCCCGTGAGGACGGCGGCTATGAGATCATCGCAGGACACCGGCGCAGGCACGGCAGCGAGCTGGCGGGGCTTTCCGCCATGCCCTGCATTGTGCGGCAGATGGACGACGACACCGCCACCATCCTCATGGTGGACAGCAACATCCAGCGGGAGAATATCCTGCCCTCCGAACGGGCGCAGGCGTACAAAATGAAGCTGGAGGCCATCCGCCGCAAGGCTGGCAGACCGGCAAAAGGGACTGAAAATCTACCCGAAGAAAATTGTGACCAAGTTGGGCACAATTTTGATGGGAAGCGCAGCGTCGAGATCGTTGCGGACGAAGCCGGTGAAAGCAAATCTCAGGTACAGCGCTACATTCGCCTGACCGAACTCACCCCAGAACTTCAGCAGATGGTGGACGAGAAGAAGATCGGCATGACCCCCGCCGTGGAAATCTCCTACCTCAAGCCGGAGGAACAGCAGATGCTCCTGACCGCCATCGACAGCGAACAGGCAACGCCCTCGCTTTCTCAGGCGCAGCGCATGAAAAAGCTCTCCCGCGACGGCAAGCTCAACGACGATACCATGCTGGACATCATGATGGAGCAGAAAAAGCCGGAGGGGTATAACGTCGTCCTCTCGGCGGACAAGCTGCGCAAATACTTCCCGCGCTCCTATACGCCGCAGAAGATGGAGGAAACCATCCTGAAGCTGCTGGACGCATGGCTGCGCAAGCGCCAGCGTGACCAGTCCAGATAACCGAATACGACCGCAGACAACCACGACACCGACCGGGCAGAGAGCTTTCTTTGCCCGGTTTTGTCATATCCAGAGAGGAGCAAAGCCATGTATATCAACACGTTCAAGTATAAGCCGGAGGACGTTTCCTGCGTCCTCTGTACGGAATATGTCAAAAAGCTGGGCTGTACCGCCCTGTCCTGCCCCTGCCTTGCCGAGCGCATGGAAGCCGGTACGGTGGGCTACGCGGAGGCGGTCGCGGAGCTGTTTCCGTACCGTCCGCGCCTGACCGCAAGAATCATGCGGCTGGCGGAGCGCTTTCCCGGAACCATGTGGCAGGACGACGCCCACAGGAAGCGCATGGAGACCCTGCGGCTGCTGCTGGGCTGCCGCAAGGAGCGCGATACGCCGGAGTTCTTCGCCGCGCTGTATCTGCTGACCTCCAACAAGGAGCTTGCGGACAGGACCTTCAACTGCTTCTTCCGCGGCGGCATCGACTTCCGCTACGCCCGCAGGCGCGGCATCTCTCCCCACGACTACACGCTGCTCATGGCGGCGAAAAGCCTTTACTGCCATACGGCAGAGGTCACGCAGGGTGACCTTGCGGAGCCGCAGATCATCCCGGACGAGGCGTTCCGGCTGCTCATCAACGCCCTGCTCATCGCCCGTTTCGGGCTGGACGCCCTGAAAATCACCGCAAGACGCGGACAGCGGGGATATACCCTCCGCCGCCTCATCCGCCGCGAAGCAGGGGCAAACGCTCCGTCTGCGGGGCTGCTTTTTCCCTCCGAGGGGAGGTGAACACCGTGGCAGTATTTCGCGTGGAGAAGAACCACAATTACACGGTCATGTCCAATTACCACCTGCGGGACACCGCCCTGACGCTGAAAGCCATCGGTCTGTTGTCCAAGATGCTCTCTTTGACCGACGAGTGGGACTACACCACCCGCGGGCTTGCCGCCATCTGCAAGGAGGGCGTGGACGCCATCGGCGCGGCGCTGAAGGAGCTGGAATCGCACGGCTACCTTGTACGCCGCCAGCTCAGGGACAGCCGCGGGCGCATTACCGACACCGAGTACACCATCTACGAATCGCCGCATACGCCTCTGCCGGATACGGCTTCACCAGATACGGAAAACCCGTATCTGGATACCCCGGATACGGACGAGCCATATACGGAAAAGCCCGCGCAATTAAATAAAGATAGAAGAAATAAAGAAAAAGAAATTCCTGATGAATCTATTACGGATACATCAAATCCTGATCCAATCTATCCCCCAGCCCCCTTGCAGGGCGCGGGATATGACGGGATGGGATACGAGGAAGCGCGAGAGATCGTCAGAGAAAATATCGAGTACGACATTCTCGTGCAGGACCCGCGGCAGGACAAGGAGCAGCTTGACGAGGTAGTGGAGCTTATTGCGGAAACCCTCTGCTCCCGCAGACAGACCATCGTGGTGGCCGGGGACGAGTATCCGGCAGAGATGGTGAAGGAGAAGCTGCTGCGCATCACGTCCTCCCACATCGAGTACGTCTTTGACTGCCTGAAGCAGAATACCACCTACGTCCGCAACATCAAGAAATACCTGCTGGCGTCGCTGTTCAACGCGCCCAGTACCATCGGAAGCTACTATTCCGCCCTCGTCAACCACGATATGTACGGCGACGGGCTGCGCGGCAGATGAGCGCTGGCTTCCATCGGCATTTATCCAATCACGAACAAAGGAGGGATGACCCTTGCAGGAGGAAGTGGAAAACAGAGCGGTCACGCTGGTCATCAGCGCGACAAAGCTCACCGGGCGGCTGCTGAAAGCCGCCATTCTGAAATACCTTGCCAGCCGCAAGGAGAAAAAGCTGGCAAAGGCGCGTGCCGCGCCAGAAAAGCCCACCGGCAAGCAGACGGTAAAGCAGCTCATCGGGCAGAATCAGGGCGTATCCAACATCGAGATCACCGACAGCAACATCAAGTCCTTTGAGCGCGTGGCACGGAAGTACGGCGTGGATTTCGCCGTGAAGAAGGACCGCAGCGTGTCCCCGCCGAAATACCTGGTCTTTTTCAAGGCGAGGGACGCAGACGCACTGACGGCGGCGTTCCGGGAATACACCGCAAAAGAGGTCAAGCGGGCCTCGCAGGATAAATCCTCGGTGCTGGAGCAGCTCCGCGCGCTCAAGGCGAAGGTGCTGTCCCTTACGCCGGACAAGTCCCGGAGCAAGGACAAGGGGCTGGAGCTATGAAGCAGATCAACGTAAAGAAGCTCCTGCTGCCCAATCTTCCCTACGTCTTTATCGCGCTCTTTGCCACCAAGCTGGGGCAGGCGGCGCGGCTGGCTCCCGGCGCGGACTTCTCTCAAAAGGCGCTGCACATCATGGAGGGCTTCGCCGCCGCATTTCAGTCCGCGCTGCCCAGCTTTTACCCCATCGACCTGTGCGTGGGCATTGCCGCCGCCCTTCTCATCCGGCTTGCCGTCTACGTCAAGGGGAAGAACGCGCGGAAGTTTCGGAAAAATATCGAGTACGGCAGCGCAAGATGGGGCAACGCTGAGGACATCAAGCCCTACACTGACCCCATCTTTGCCAACAACGTCATTCTCACCCAGACGGAGCGGCTGACCATGAACAGCCGACCCAAGGACCCAAAGACAGCGCGCAACAAAAACGTGCTGGTGGTGGGCGGCTCCGGCAGCGGCAAGACGCGGTTTTTCATCAAGCCCAACCTCATGCAGCTTCACAGTTCCTACGTTGTCACCGATCCAAATGGTAATTTACAATAAGGATAAAGGGAGCGCGCACCCTCAAGAAAGGAGGTTACACCCCATGAAGAAACAGCCGG
>ENA-UPXC01000419-UPXC01000419.1-human-gut-metagenome-genome-assembly--contig:-NODE-419-length-72213-cov-9.630199_pt1 | contig 72213 bp, 87 predicted proteins | sample MGYA00250047_ERZ773371 | MGnify/ENA primary metagenome ERZ773371 (study PRJEB29103, sample SAMN06111975) | human gut metagenome | biome: human gut; feature: ankylosing spondylitis patient; material... | reverse complement strand
GTTAGGTTTTCAAAATTTGACTGTCTGAGGCGTATGCCGAGTTTCAAATTTTGAAAGCCTGCTTTTAGCAGAATTTTACCCCTTTAGAATTGACCCGCCGATGGAACCTGAGCAGGAACGCCTTTTCAAGCTTTATTCCGGTTCGGGTATCCACAGCCTTCCTGAATTAAATCCCAATTACATCCCTACCGGCTTCGCCTTCTCCAGATCTCTCAGCCATACTTCCGCGCATGCATCACTCGGCATTCTCCAGTCGCCTCTTGGAGACAGTGCCACAGTTCCTACCTTTGGTCCGTCCGGCAGACAGGAGCGTTTAAACTGCTGGATGAAGAATCGTCTGCAGAACGTATATAACCATTTGTAAATGGTTACATCATCATATTCACCGTCAAATGCATATCTCGCAATACGGTATATCTTACCCGGTTCATAACTGAATCTCAGCAGATAATACAAGAAGAAGTCATGCAGCTCATACGGCCCGACCAGATCCTCTGTCTTTTGGGCAATCTCACCGTCTTTTGGCGGAAGAAGTTCCGGACTCACCGGTGTGTCCAGTACATCATACAAGACATCTTTTAATTCCTGGTCTTTACAGGTATCCGCATAATAATGGACCAGATGGCGTACCAGTGTCTTTGGAACCGACGCATTGACTCCATACATAGACATATGGTCTCCGTTATAAGTCGCCCATCCAAGAGCAAGTTCAGACATATCTCCTGTACCAATTACAATTCCACCGGTCTGATTGGCAACATCCATCAGTACCTGTGTTCTTTCTCTTGCCTGGGAATTTTCATAGGTTACACTGTGATCTTCCGGATCATGTCCGATATCTTTAAAATGCTGCTCTACTGCTGCCCCCACCGGAATCTCACGCAGTGTTGCTCCCAGTTTCAGTGACATCTTACATGCATTCTGATAAGTTCTGTCCGTTGTTCCAAAACATGGCATTGTTACCGCTGTAATTCCACTGCGGTCCATTCCAAGTGCATCAAATGCCTTTGCGGACACAAGAAGCGCAAGTGTAGAATCCAGTCCGCCGGAGATTCCGACAACCGCACTCTTTGCATGTGCATGTGCAAGACGTTTCTTCAGTCCCATTGCCTGAATTGTCAGAATCTCTTCACAACGTAAATTTCTCTCTGCCATCACACTTGGAACAAACGGTCTGGAAGAAAATTTTCTGGTAAGTTCCGTCTCTTCCACATGGATTGAAAATGGAATACGGATCAGCATTCTTTCTTTTTCTGTCTGGAATGTTGTATTCTTACGTCGCTCGCTTAACAGGCGCTTCACATCCAATTCTGTATAAATCACTTCATTTGCGAAGCGATCACTCGACACAAGTGTTGTTCCGTTCTCCGCAATAATATTATGTCCTCCGAATACCAGATCTGTCGTAGACTCTCCCTCTCCGGCATTGGCATAAATGTATCCGCAGATTAGTCTCGCTGACTGTCCCTCGATCAGGCTTTCACGATAAGATGCTTTACCGATCGTCTCATCGCTTGCAGAACAATTCACGATCACAGTTGCTCCTTCTCTTGCTGCAAGTGTACTTGGCGGAACCGGCGACCATACATCCTCACAGATTTCTGCGGAGATTACCAATTCTTCCATCTGATCTGCCACGAATAAAAGCTGTGGTCCGAACGGGATCTGCTTTCCATCCAATGTGATCCATCTCGCCTTATCCGGTCCCGGACGGAACTGCCGCATTTCATAAAACTCCCCATAGTTCGGGAGAAATGTCTTCGTCGTAAGGCCGAGGATCTCACCATGATTCAAAGCTGCTGCGACATTATAAAGTTCTCCATCTATGGCAAGCGGAACCCCGATAAATATAATCGCATCCTTCTCTTTTGTATATTCGGCTATTTTAAACAGTGCTTCTTTCGATTCCTTTAACAAAATGTCCTGCGTAAAAAGATCACTGCAGGTATATCCCGTTACACATAATTCCGGAAATACGATAACTTTTGCTCCTTTTGCAACAGTCTCATCAATCATCTTACAGATATTTTGTGTATTATAGGCAACATCCGCCACACGGATATCCGGAGTTACTGCTGCCACTTTTACAAACCCGTCTCTCATGACTTTTCTCCTTATCGTTTACAGCGTTTTAAGATATCTTTCAACTCTTCTACGCTGTATTTATATGCCGTATTACAGAAATGACATTTTACTTCTATATCCTGACCATCATCTATCATATCCTGGATTTCTTTCTTTCCGACACTGATCACAGCCTTTTCTACTCTTTCTTTTGAGCAATTACAATAGAATTTTGTCGGCATTGTACTTGTAATTTCAAGTCCAAGATTTCCAAGCAGGATTTTCAGGATCTGCTCTGGTGTTTCACCTTTTTTCAGATGATCCGTTACAGATGTGATATTCTTCAGATTTTCCTCAATCTGACTGATCGTCTCTTCCTTTGCAAATGGCATCATCTGGATAATGAAGCCTCCTGCACATGCCACTGTATTATCTTTATCCATCAGCACCCCAAGTCCTACCGAAGATGGCACCTGCTCTGAATTGGCAAAATAGTACGTCAGATCTTCCGCAATTTCACTGGATACCAGAATGGTCTGTCCGGAGTATGGCTCTTTGAGTCCCATATCTTTGATAACCTGGAGAAGCCCGATTCCAACAGCACCGCCTACATCCAGCTTTCCATTCTTTGGCGGCAGCATGACATCCGGATGATTTACATAACCTTTTACATCTCCCTTGCTGTCCGCAGTAACTGTAATTCCGCCAAGCGGTCCGTCTCCTCTTACCTGAAGTGTCAGCATATCTGTATCATTCTTCATCATACTTCCCATCATAGCTCCTGCAGTAAGAAGTCTTCCCAGTGCTGCGGTTGCCACCGGGCTGGTATTATGATGTTCTCTGGCCGCTTCCACAAGTTCTTTTGTTGTTGCAGCAAACGCTCTTACCTGGCCGTCTGCTGCGGTTGCTCTTACGATATAGTCGTTCATATATATTCCTTTCCTTCTTCTGTTTTTCTATTTTTATTCCGATGAGTTACTTCTCATCTCTATTATTTACCATGCTCTCTTGCGATCACAGTGATCCGTTCACTCGTGTGCATCGGTGCTTTCTTTGTATACGCATCATAAGCTGCAACGAATTTCAGACCCGCTTTTTCAATTAGTCCTCTGATTTCTCTGAGTGTATATGCTTTCTGGAAATGACTCTCCTGATACTTTCTGTACAGTGCTTCCTCTTCATCCTCGCGGACAAATAATGTCAATTCGTATTCATTGATCATCGATGTATGGTTATAATAATTTTCCCAGATAAAGCTACACTCATCCCTGTCTTCTGCGATTACCTGATTACCCAGAATTTCTCTGTACTTATATTCTGTATTAAAATCAAAGATCAAGATTCCCTGCGGGTCCAGATAATTATTGACCAAGCAGAATACTTCCTGCAATTCATTTTTATCTGTCACATAATTTACACAGTCACATACACTGACAATAGCTCTCACTGTTCCATATAATTCGAACTCCTGCATATTTTGTAACAGATAGAGGATATCATGTCCGCTCTCGATACGCTTCTCCATTGCGATTTCCAGCATGTCTTCGGAATTATCCACCCCGATCATATCATATCCTTTTTCTGCCAGTAGTTCCGTCATGCTTCCGGTTCCGCATCCCAGTTCCAGAACCAGCCCGTCTCTTATTCCATATTCTTTTAATCTGTCTTCCAGATAATCTGCCCATTCCTCATATGGCACATTATCCATGAATGTATCATAGACCTCGGCAAAACTTGTATATGCCTCCATCTCTTCCTCCTTATAAATCCTTGCATATTTAACATTTCTATTATATCTGCTATCTGTAAAAAAGGCAACGCAGAAAATATGACCATTAGTCAATTTAATTTTGACTTCTTATCTTTATTTTGTTATACTTATATTATTGAATATATTATTTCAATATCTTGTTCAAATGAATTTTATATAACGAACCAAGAACTGTAGATCTGTAGATCTGTGAATTTTAAGAAGGAAGTCTGATTACTCATGGGAAGAGTCGAAGAAAACAAAAAGAAAAAAAAAGAGGCGCTCTTTCGCACCGCATATGAATTATTTACCACAAAAGGAATTAATTCAACCGCCATTTCCGACATTGTTGAAAAGGCCGGTGTAGCGAAAGGAACGTTCTATTTATATTTTAAAGACAAATATGATATTAAAAACAAGCTGATCGCACATAAAACAAAAGAACTGTTTGATCATGCTGCCGTTGCACTGGAAAATTCCGGCATCACCGGTCTGGAAGATCAGCTTGTCTTTATTATCGATGACATCATTAATATTCTGGTCAACAACAAGCCATTGCTGAATTTCATTTCTAAAAATCTTGTAATGGGTGCCTTAAAGTCTGCTTTCTGGTCAGATGAAGAAGCCGACAAGATCTTTTATGAAAGATATCTTGAACTGGTAGCAGCCGACACCTATAATTATAAAGATATTGACATCATGCTGTTCACGATCCTCGAACTGGCTGGTTCTACCGGATATAATTCTATTCTCTTTGAAGAGCCTGTATCTATCGAAGCGTACAAGCCTTTCCTGTACCGTACGGTCCGCCTGATCATCCGGAGTCACCGCGAAGAAGCTTAAAGCTTCTTCCGGCTACAGGACTTGTCATCCGGCTACTGATACCGTGCAATTATTTCTTTCACGGCGTCTTCTGTTCCTTTCACAGAACCCTGGACCATCTCCGGCTTTCCGCCGCCGCGTCCTTCTAATGTACTGTTTAACGTTTTACTGATTGAACGGACATCTTCACTTCTGCTTCCGATCACATAGCGATACCCCTCCTCGTCCGTTCCTGCAAATACCGCACAGATGACTGCCCCTTTATCCAGCAGTTGGTTCATCATCTCTCTCGGAAGATTTCCCGATAAAGATCCGTCAAATACAGTCACAATCTTCTCATCCACCGGTATCTCTGCCACACAAAACTTCAGAAGTTTCTGCTGCAGTTCTGCAATCTGACTCTTCATACGTGTCTGCTCACTCTTCAGTCTGCCGACCGCTTCTGCCACTTCATATTCTTTCGCACACAACATGGTTGAAATTTCTTTTGTCATGGCATCCTTTTTCTCATAGTCTCTCATGGCACGTCTTCCGCAAAGCATCGTAATGCGTTCACCGCCTTTATAACTTACCATGCTTACCAGTTTGACAGCTCCGATCTCACCGGTTGTCTTCACGTGCGGAGCACAGCATGCACATACATCATATCCCGGAATCTTCACGATACGAACCTGACCTTCAATCTCGATCTTACTGCGGTAATCCATATCTTTCAATTCCTCTTTGGATGGATACAGAACCTCAACTTCCAGATTCCGGTATACTGCTTCATTGGCTTCTGTCTCGATTTCTTTCAGCTGCGCTTTACTGATCGGTCCGTCAAAATCCATGGTACAATAGTCGGCTCCCAAATGGAAACCGACATTATTATAGCCAAATCTTTCATGCACAATACCAGACACTATATGTTCTCCTGTATGCTGCTGCATCTTCTCAAAGCGTTCTTTCCAGTTGATCTTACCGGATACTATACTTCCCACTTCCAATGGTGCTGTCACAGAATGAAAGATCACATCATTTTTTTCGTGCACATCGGTAACTTCTGTATTGCCGAGAATGCCCGTGTCGGCATACTGACCGCCGCCTTCCGGGAAGAATGCTGTCTGATCCAGCACCACACAGAAACCATCCTTCGCTTCTTCACAGGAAATTACTTTTGCTGTAAATTCGGTTCTGTGACTGTCCTCATAAAATAATTTCTCTGTCATTTTTCCTACATCCTCTCCGGTGCTTCAAATCCAAGTACGTCGATACAAGCTTCCAGTACATCCTTCGTCACTTTCAGAAGCGCAATATAACTCTTTTGTTTTCCGGCATCTTCTTCTGCCAGAATCTTTGTCTCATGATAAAAACGATTGAATGCATTGGCAAGATCATAAATGTATGCACAGATCTTATGCGGTGCAAGATCCTGGAATGCATTCGCCATCACATCATTATATTTTGCAGCTTCCAGCATCAGAGCTTTTTCACAATCCGCATATGCTTCCTGTACTTTCAGTCCATCCAGGCTATTTCCCTGTGACTGGTATTTATTCAGGATCGATTTGATACGTACAATTGTATACAGAATGTACGGACCGGTATTTCCTTCAAAGGAAGTAAATCTGTCTACGTCAAATACATAATCTTTTGATGCCTGGTTTGACAGATCTCCGTATTTAATTGCTGCCATTCCGATGAGTTTTGCTGTCTGTTTTGCTTCTTCTCCCTCGATAGAATGATTTTCAGAGATTTTCTCATACATCTTCTCTGTAATCTCTGAGATCAGTGTCTCCAGACGCATTACCCCGCCTTCTCTTGTCTTGAACGGCTTGCCATCTTTTCCATTCATGGTACCGAAACCTAAGAATTTCAGTTCTGTTTCCGCAGGGACGATTCCTGTCTTCTTTGCAGCACGGAACACCTGTGTAAAATGCAGTTCCTGACGCTTATCCACCACATAGGCAACCTTGTCCGGATGATAATCCTGTACACGTTGTACCAGTGTGGCAAGGTCTGTTGTTCCATAAAGAGATGCTCCGTCTGATTTCTGGATCATGCAAGGAGGAATCTCTTTGGTATCTGTCTCTTCCTGCACATCAATCACCAGTGCTCCCTGGTCTTCATGTGCAAATCCTTCTTTCTTCAATCTCTCGATCATATCCGGGATGTATGCCTGAGCATCAGACTCCCCTTTCCAGAGATCAAAACTTACATTCAGATTCGCATAATTTTTCTTAAGATCAGATACCGATACACGAATGATATGATTCCAGATCGCACGATATCCTTTATGCCCGTTCTGTAACAGATACGTCGCATGCAATGCATTCTCCCTGTATGTCTCATCTTCTTTTGCCTTACCGCTTGCTGTCGGATAGATTTCTTCCAGTTCGCTGATTGTAAATGGAGCCTCTTTTGGATATTCACCTTCAAACGCTTCATCAAAATATGGCAATTCCGGCTTTCTTTCTTTCAATTCAGTGATGATCAGCCCCATCTGATATCCCCAGTCTCCAAGATGGATATCGCCAAGAACTTCATGCCCCATCTTTCTTGAGATGCGCTTTACGCTTTCTCCGATGATCGCCGAACGGAGATGTCCTACATGCAACGGCTTTGCCACATTTGGTCCGCCATAATCCAGCACGATCATCTCCGGATGTTCTGTCTTCTCGATTCCGAGATTATCCGTCTCTTCCATCTGATTCAGATAATCTGCAACAAATGACTTTTTCAGTCTGATATTGATAAATCCAGGTTTTACAACCTCTACTTCTTCCATACATGCACTGTCTTCTAACAGGGCAACAACATCCTCTGCGATCATGAACGGTGCTTTTTTGTAAGCTTTTGCTCCTGCCATCGCTCCGTTACACTGGTATTCGCAGAGATCCGGACGGTTTGACAGTGTTACTTTTCCATACGTTCTGTCATAACCTGCCTTTTCGAATGCTTCTGAAAGTTCTTCTGCAATATAATCAATGATTTTCTTCACTTCATATCTCCTATATTTTCTATAATTCCTATAAATTTCCATCAAAAATAGCAAAAAAAGTACACACCCGGGCGGATTCGAACCGCCGCTCCCGCCTCCGGAGGGCGGTGCTCTATCCCCTGAGCTACGGGTGCGTATACAATTACTATATGAAATTGCCTTAGTAATATTAACACATCTTTGAGATAAAGTAAAGGAAATGCATCCCACTTTTCGATCATTTCCTCTACTTTTTTAATATTTTTCTTTAATTTCCCTTTTTAAATCTTACAGCGCAAGTTTTCCACTCTCCCGGTCATAATAATATGCCCTGTCCGAAAGTACTTCTTCCGCCTCTACCTGTGTCTCATTGATCTCCTCGATCATGCTTCCCAGTTCTTCTCTGCCCGGCGCTTCGCTTTCAGCCACAATAATGGTCTCATGCACACTGCTTGGGATCACAAAGAAATTTTCTCCCACTACACCGGCAATCTTTCTCAGACAATCCGGATAGATCAGTGCCGCAGCCCCATAGCTACGCATTTCATTGCTCAGGATATACATTTTTTCTGTCGGTCCCTCTTCCATCCCAAGTCCCAGCAATTCTTCGATCACCGTGCGCATCGGTGCAAATTTATACGGCAGTAACTCCTGGGTATTCTTAGAGGCCCGGTAATACAGATCTTCTTCCGTTACTTTCCACATATCCATATGTTCTGCTCTGACCATCATGGATGCCATGCCATATTCATCTACCTCTAACAGTACATAATAAATAATTGCAAGATCAAGATAACTTTTATATGGAATTTCTTTTAAAAGCTCCTGATTCTCCTCTCTTCCTATCAGACGGTATATGATCTTATCTTTGACAAATTCATAGTCTTTTACCTTTTCACCGTCCTCCCATGAATTCTGAAACCGGATTTTCTCATATAATCCGACAATATCTTTTGCAATCTGTTCCAACGGATACCCCATCCGGAACTGATGAAAATACTCCTCCAGATAAATCGTCGGTGAAATATTGATTCCTTTTTCCGAAATCATAATACCGCTTCTCCTCACACCATTATTCTTCACATTGGTATGAATGCTTACTGTTTTTTCTTCTTCCACCTCTTTCTTTACTTTTGTCTCTACTGCATGGATAAACTGAAAATATGTCATAAAAGCTCCTTCCTATCCAGCAATATACAAAAATCATCTTGAAAATCTGCGGTGATATTACCGCCTGAGATAACAGAACATCTCTTGAATTGTTTCTGAAATATTATGGTAATTAGATTATAAAAAAGCCCTGCACAAAATGCAAGGCTTTTTATAATTATTTAATTTAGAATTCTTATGCTCTTGAAAGATATGCTCCTGTACGGGTATCAATCTTGATTGTCTCGCCCTGATCAACGAAAAGCGGAACGTTAACTTTCGCACCTGTCTCAACGATAGCCGGCTTTGTAGCACCTGTAGCTGTGTTACCTTTTACACCTGGCTCTGTCTCTGTTACAACCAGTTCAACACTGAGTGGCGGCTCAATCGCAAATGCATTTCCCTGATAGAAGCTGATAGATACTTCTTCGTTTTCTTTTACAAACTTCATAGAATCTGCTGCATCATCTGCGCTGATCATAATCTGCTCAAATGTCTCGTTGTCCATGTAGTTATAGAACTCACCATCGTTGTACAGATACTGCATTTTCTTTCTTTCAATGTGAGCCTGTTCAAATGTCTCTGTAGGACGGAATGTTGTCTCTACCACACCACCGTCGATAATATTTTTCATCTTAACACGCACAAAAGCTGCACCTTTACCAGGTTTTACGTGCATGAAATCAATAACCTGACATACTTTTCCATCAACTTCGATTGTTACACCATTACGGATGTCTCCTGCTGAAACTTTAGCCATTACCTTATCCTCCTTAAATCGCGTATACACGCTTACGTAATTTCATCTCATATTATTCTATAATACATGATATTATTTTTCAACCTTTTTTTCGTGTCTCTGACTCTTCTTGTAGAAATGTAACACAATTTTTTCCAGATAACGCTTCAAAACAATCTGGATTTCTTCCTTTGGATGTATCGGTTTTACCAGAATATTCGGGATTCCGGCACGTTTTGCTCCCCATACATCTGTAAAAAGCTGGTCTCCGATAAACACAGAACTCCTTCTGTCTGTTCCCATAATCTCCATCGCCCTGAGATAATTCCTGGTTGATGGCTTGTGCGCATTATAAACATAGTCCACCTGGATATCTTTATTGAACATCTCTACCCTTGGCTTCTGGTTATTCGAGATCAGACAGCATCGGAATCCGATTGCTTTCAGTCTGGCAAATAATGCCTTTGCTCTCTCGTCCGCCGGTGCTCCGTGCGGAACCAGCGTATTATCAATATCAAAGATCAGTCCGCGTACACCCTCTTCATATAATTTTTCAAAATCGATCACATAAGTAGATGCTACATACTGATCCGGAAAAAATCTATCAAACATATTATTCTTCTGACTCCTGTAGACGCTGTACCAGCTCTTCACAGATCTGAAGAACGGTCTTATCATCCGTATTGATTACTATATCTGCTGCCGCTTCATATTTCTCACGGCGCTGCTCCATAAGTTCTGAAATGCCTTTGACATTCTTTCTGCCATTTAATACCGGTCTGTCATTGCTGTCTTTTACACGTTCAAAAATCGTCTCCGGTGTAGCAGTAAGAAGAACAACTCTTCCGTTCTTTTTCATCTCTGCTACATTTTTCTCTCTTAAGGCCGCACCACCACCGCATGAGATTACTGCATTCTTATGCGACTGCATCTCGATCAGAAGATTCGTCTCCAGATCACGGAAATATTCTTCGCCATATGTAGCAAAGATATCCGGAATACTCATCTCTTCACGTTCTGCGATCACCTGATCCATCTCTACAATATCCATATCAAACATCGTGCTCAGATAATCAGAAATTGTTGACTTTCCAGCCCCCATGAATCCGATCAATACAATGTTATAATCAAAGAGTTTTCTTGCCTGGATTCTCTTACTGTTACGCAAGATACATCCAAACACATCAAAGATTTCTTCTTTATATTTATTTTCTTTCAGTTTTTCTTCCAGTCTTCTCTTCTGTTTTTCTTCCTGATGCGGCTGTAAGATTGGCATACCATATTCTTCTTTATACGCCATGATCTTTTCAATAATAGAATTACGTTCTACCAAAGCGTCAATAATCTTATCATCACACAGAGCCAGCTGCTCTCTGTACATTTCTAAATCGTTCATTCTTCTGTACTCTCCTATAAATTGCAAACTATTGTCCGATATACTCATGTATTATAGCAAGGAATCTACTTTCACGCAAGATTATCCGGCGTATTCCTGCATATTTCCTGCATATTTTCTGCATATTCCCTGCATATTCCGGTCGTCAGGAAATTCCTGTGCTCTCACTGTTCTTCTATTTTTCCCGCATCTGCCGTTCCCATTCATGCAGCTTTCTCGCTGCCTCCGGATTCTGTTTTTCCAGCCGTCTCTCCAATCGTTCGCGGTTCTTTTTCAGATGGTCCAGGATCTCCGGATGATGCATTAATAACTGCTGCTCGATCTTGCGTCTTCTCTTTTCGATCAACTGCAGGATCACTTTTTTGTCTCCACGCAGACTCTCCGGAAGTTCATCCAGATGCATTTCCATTCGTCTTAAGATCTCATCTTCATCCAATGCCCCCAGTGAATGCCAGTTTTTGAGTTTTTCTTCAAACCCTACGTCTGCAAGCCTTTCCAGATCCGGAAGTCTGTGAATCTGTTCCATAACCTGATGGACTTTCTTTTCCATCTCTTCCACCGCATCATCACCGAACGCCCATGCGAATTCTTCTAATGTATTCTCTTCTTCTGCCGGGATCATTGCTTCGTGAACTGCATGCACTGCCGCCGGGATTTCCAACTGCCACGGCATCTGGATAACCGGAGATTTCTCCGATTCCATACTCGTCCCCGGTGTTGCAACACCTGCATCCTGCAATGCTGCAAGAATCGTTCTTCTGACCTTTCCTTCCTCGATCAGATGACCGATCCCAAGACTGCGCATCTGTTCATTTACATTTTCGGAATGCTCCGTAATATAAAACCTGATCCCTTTCTTATCAAAATTTTCCGCCATCATTTCCAGCCGGTCTGCTGCCGTAACGTCAATACTGTTGATCGCAGCCGCATCCACGATTACAACCTCTGTATCCTCTTTGATACTGTTCTCAATGTCCGACTGGAATATCTTTACATTTGCAAAGAAAAGGTTCTCACTGAACCGGTAAATGATCGTATGGCGTATCGGATATGCATTGCGGTTTCTCTTAAGATCGTAATAAGCCTCTTTTCCCGGAATCATACCGCGGAAAGACCTCGGAGGATTCGTCGCACGAAGTACCACTGCTACAAAAGAAAGCAGCAATCCGATCACCACACCATAAATAGTACCTAAAAATAATACACTCACACACGCAGCTACAAAAATATAGAATTCATTACGGCTTACTTTGAATAAGCGCACCGCCAGATGCAGTTCTACTACATTCATCAGTGCCGAGATTACGATCGCTGTCAGAATCGGAACCGGCAGGTATCCTATAAATCCAGTTGCACATAACAATACGGCTGCCATCGTAATTGCCGCTACGACAGATACCGCCTGTGTCTTTCCTTCATACTGTTCATTCATGGATGTTCTGGATATACTGCCATTCACCGGACAACAACCTACACATGCCGCTGCGATATTTCCCATCGCACAAGCCAGGATCTCCTGGTTTTCATCAATCTTATAGCCATTCTTCATGGCAAAATTATTTTCCGACAGCAGCGTCTCCGACATGATAACCGCTGCGATCATCAGACTTCTTCCAAGTGCCTGCCTCAGGTCAATTCCCGCAAAATGGAAATGTACCAGCTTCGGAAGTCCTTTTTCCACCGCATCCAAAAGTACCACACCATGTTCGTCTACACGAAAGCACATCGTTGCTGCTACACCTGCTGCCATGATCACAATTGCTGCCGGGAATTTGGGAATTACTTTTCCTGCCATGCGAAGCAGCAGCAACGCTCCCACACCAAGTACCACTGACAGCCAGCTGATTTCTTTGCACGTCTCTGCGATATGCCTGAGCAGTTCCGGAAGTTCTCCAGATCCGGCCTTTCCGCCAAGGATCTTCGGTATCTGCATCAGAATAATTGTCAGTGCAATCCCGCTGATAAATCCTCCCATCACCGGTGTCGAAATGAAGTCCACGATTCTTCCGGCTTTTAAAAAATAAAACAGCAGCAGCCAGATTCCTGTCAGAAATGCGATCACAGGCACATACTGCATTGCCGCTTCACTTCCGCTTTCAATCCCAAGTGATACCAGTGCTGCTCCGACAATTGCCGCCGGTGCCGCATCGACTCCGAAAATGAATTGCCGCGATGTTGAGAACAGTGCAAAGAACAGAATCGGGAATACCGAACCGTATAGTCCATATACTGCAGGCAGTCCGGCAATCTGTGCATAGCCCATCGAGATAGGGATTGACACTGCTGCCATGATGATCCCCGAGAAAATATCTTTGGGAAGATATTCTTTTTTATAATTTTTCATTGTTGAACACAATATATGTTTCATGCAACCTCTCCTTACGATTTTATAATCCGGGTATAAAAAAGAGACAAGCCAGCTATTTACACAGTGTCCCGTCTCTTCTTTCTACATTTTCAACATCTGTAAAACAATTAACAGATCTTGCAGATCCATCCTTCCGGAGCTTCGATGTGTCCCATCTGAATACCGGTCAATGTCTCATATAATTTCTTTGTAACTGGTCCCATCTCTTCCATTCCGCTTGGGAAACAGATCTCTTTGCCGTGGTCAACAATCTTTCCTACCGGAGAGATAACTGCTGCTGTACCGCAAAGTCCGCATTCTGCAAAGTCACCAAGTTCATCTAAATAAACTTCTCTTTCTTCTACTTCCAGTCCAAGATAGTGTTCTGCAACATACATCAGAGAACGTCTTGTGATGGATGGAAGGATTGTAGATGATTTTGGTGTTACAACTTTGTTATCTTTTGTTACAAAGATAAAGTTAGCTCCACCGGTCTCTTCCACTTTTGTTCTGGTTGCTGCATCCAGATACATATTCTCATCGTATCCTTCTTCATGAGCTGTTACGATTGCATGAAGGCTCATCGCATAGTTCAGTCCGGCTTTTACATGCCCTGTTCCATGCGGTGCTGCACGATCGAAATCAGACACCTTGATCGTGATCGGTTTTGCGCCGCCTTTGAAATATGGTCCAACCGGTGTTGCAAACACACGGAACTGATACTCATCTGCCGGTTTTACACCGATTACAGCACTGGAACCGAACATATATGGTCTGACATATAAGGTTGCTCCTGATCCATATGGCGGTACATAAGCTGCATTAGCCTTTACAACCTGTTTAATAGCATCTACAAATCTATCTTCCGGGAATACAGGCATCTCAAGTCTTGCTGCAGAGTCTGCCATTCTCGCTGCATTTAAGTCCGGGCGGAATGTTACGATATGACCGTCTTCTGTGGTATACGCTTTCATTCCTTCAAAACATGTCTGTGCATACTGAAGTACACCTGCACATTCACTGATAGTAATCTGATCATCGGAGGTAAGTGTACCTTCATCCCATGCTCCGTTTTTAAAATTGGAAACATATCTCTTATCTGTCTTCATATAGCCAAATCCTATGTTTGACCAGTCAATATTTTTCTTCTCCATTGTGACTCCTCCGTCCTTTAAACAAATGTTTGATTTATCATCTTGTCTTATTATAATACTACTGTTTTTAAAATTCAAGAGTGCACTCTGTTTTTTTATCTTTCCATCATACTTATGGATTCAATTCCCACACTTCCGCCTCGTACAACTTCAATACTGGTGAATTCTTCTTTCATAAGTTTGATTACTGCATCATTTTTCGTTGCCGTCTGTACAAATTCCAGCAGTACACTGTCTTTGCCGTAATCAATGATTTTTGCCTTGAATGTCTCTGCAATCTGAAAACATTCCACTTTATCATCTTTTGAACATTTTCGTACTTTGACATACAGTATTTCTTTCATACGGACAAATACATCTGTAAAATCGATGACCTTGATCACTTCCACCAGACGGTTCAGCTGTTTCTTGATCTGTTCAAATGTCTCATCATCGCTGACTGTTGCGATCGTCATTCTGGACACGGTCGGGTCTTCTGTCGTACCAACAGTCAAACTGTCCAGGTTATAAGATTTGCCGGAGAACAACCCTGAGATTTTTGACAGAACTCCTACCTGGTTCTCTACATATAAGGAAATCCATCGTTTTTTCATACCGTTATTATTCATTGTTTTTTTCCTCCTGTCCTCTTCTTCCTAACAATCCATGATCAGATCTTCCAGTGTCCCGCCCGGTTTTACCATCGGATATACCAGATCTTCCGGATCAATGTCGAATTCCAGGATATATGGTGTCTTTGTACTCTTCATAGCTTCTCTGAATGCCGGCTCGATCTCTTCTTTTTTCGTAATATGGATGCCTTTTGCACCATAAGCGTCTGCCAGTTTCATAAAATCCGGTGTGTAAACAGGACATTCAACCTCTCCGCATTTTCCTCTGCAGGCTGCTCCCGAGCGCAGACATGTCATGGAATAGCGCTTTCCATAGAATAATTTCTGCCACTGACGCACCATTCCAAGATTATTATTATTAAAGATACAACTGATGATCGGCAGTTCTTCCAACACTGCGGTTGCCAGTTCCTGACTGTTCATCTGAAAACCACCGTCTCCGGAGATTGAGATGACCGGTGTATCCGGATTCCCGATCTTTGCTCCAATCGCTCCCGGCATACCATATCCCATTGTTCCAAGTCCTCCGGACATCAGAAGCTTTTTCTTCTCTGTAATCTCAATAAACTGCGCGGTGAACATCTGGTGCTGTCCGACATCCGTTACAATGATCGCCTCATCAAAGATCCGGTTAATCGCCTCAATAACATCCTGCGGTGTCATGATCGGTTTCTTTTTCATCTTCAGCGGATGCTCCGCTTTCCAGTCTTCGATCGTATCCAGCCATTTTCCCGTCTCAAAAGGAGTGACATACTCTAACATCTTCGTAACGGCTTCTTTGGCATCTGCTACGATCGGCACATCCACCTGCACATTTTTAGAAATTGCGGCTGTATCAATGTCAATATGTACAATCTGTGCATTCGGTGCAAATGAATGCAGCTTTCCTGTGATCCTGTCATTGAACCTGGTTCCGATCGAAAATAACAGATCACATTCATTTACCGCCATATTACATGCATAGGCACCATGCATTCCAAGATTTCCTATATATAACGGATGTGTAGTCGGAACCGCCCCACGTCCCATAACTGTTGTTACAACCGGGACACTCGTCACATCCACCAGTTTCGTAAATTCTTCATTGGCATGTGCTATATTGATACCTCCGCCTGCGAGGAACAATGGTTTCTTTGCCTTGGAAAGCATCTTAACCGCACGTTTTAACTGTCCGACATGTACATGGGTATTCGGCTTATATCCACGGATATTTACTTCATCCGGATACTCGGCACTTCCCAATTCTCCCATTACATCTTTTGGAAGGTCGATCAATACCGGTCCCGGTCTTCCTGTTCTTGCAATATAAAATGCTTCTTTCAGGATCCGTCCGAGGTCTTCCCTGTTTCTGACCGTAACACCATATTTCGTAATGCTTCTGGTGATTCCGATAATATCTACTTCCTGGAACGCATCATTTCCGATCAAATGTCTGGATACCTGCCCCGTAAAGCATACCAGTGGTACACTGTCGTAATAGGCAGTTGCAAGACCTGTCACAAGATTCGTTGCCCCCGGTCCGCTTGTAACCAGACACACTCCTGTTTTTCCGGTTGATCTTGCATAAGCATCTGCCTCATGTACCAGTGCTACTTCCTGTCTCGGAAGAATTACCTTCGTATAATCCTGCTTATAAAGTTCATCACTGATATCGATCGTACAGGCTCCCGGATACCCGAAAATTGTATCTACCTGTTCTTCTCTCAGCGCTTTTACCAATAATTTATTTCCACTGATCTTTTTCATATACTACCTCCTTAAATTTTTACTTTTCTATAAAATAAAAAGAAAAGCCCTAAGCTGCAAGCTCAGGGCGATTATTGCATCTTTACAGCATTTCACTGAATATTTATAAAACATTATAGGTGACGTTCTTTGGTATTGTCAACTCTTTTTATCCGATTCATTTACTGCTGATTTTTATAATGAACTTTTGCACAATCGTGTTATTGATCTTTTTTATCATTTTCCCGACAAATTTCGTTATTTTTCCATCTTTCACAAATTTCACATTTAATTTTAAATTTTTTTGTGATTTTTTGTATTTTTTTCCAAAAATGTATAGCAAAAAAATGCAAAAAATTATACAATAGATACATAAGCAATAAGGAGGATATATCATGAAACAAAATAATATGTTAGCGATGATATTAGCCGGCGGTAGAGGCTCACGCCTTCACGAACTGACAAATAAAGTTGCAAAACCAGCTGTTTCTTATGGTGGAAAATACAGAATCATCGATTTTCCACTCAGCAACTGCGCAAACAGCGGAATTAACGTAGTAGGAGTTTTAACGCAGTATGAATCAATTCTGCTGAACAGTTATGTGGCAGCCGGACGTCGTTGGGGATTAGATGCCAAAGAAAGCGGCGTATTCGTTCTTCCGCCACGTGAGAAGGCAGATGCGAACCTGGATGTATACAGAGGTACAGCAGATGCAATTTCTCAGAACATCGATTTTATTGATACATATTCACCGGATTATCTTTTGGTTCTCTCCGGTGACCATATCTATAAGATGAATTATGACAAGATGCTGCAGGCGCACAAAGACAACGGTGCCGATGCAACCATCGCAGTCATCGAAGTTCCTATGAAAGAAGCAAGCCGTTTCGGTATCATGAATACCGACGAAGAAGGCCGGATCATAGAATTTGAAGAAAAGCCGGAACATCCAAAGAGCAATCTTGCTTCTATGGGAATCTATATCTTTAACTGGAAGCTTTTACGTAAGAAATTAATTGCTGATATGAAAGATCCTGATTCCAACCATGACTTCGGAAAAGATATCATTCCGTCTCTTCTGAGTGATGAAAAAAAATTATATGCATACAAGTTCAAGGGGTACTGGAAAGATGTCGGAACAATTGATTCTCTCTGGGAAGCAAATATGGATCTGCTGAGCAAAAACAATGAACTGGATCTGAATGATCCGACCTGGAAGATTTACACCGAAGATGCAACTACTCTTCCTCAGTACATCGGTCCGGATGCCAATATCAGACATGCATTTGTCAATCAGGGTTGTGTGATCGAAGGTGATATCCAGAATTCCGTTCTCTTCACCGGTGCCAAAGTCAGAAAAGGCGCAAAGATCATCGACAGCGTTCTGATGCCTGGTGTTGAAGTGGAAGAGAATGCTGTCGTTACACGTGCACTGGTTGCCGATAATGTAAAGATTGGTGCAGGCGCAGTTGTCGGCGATGCCAAGAGCGAGCACATCGAGCTCATTTCAAAACGTGTAAAGGGGGTAGAATAACATGGCTAAAGCATTTGGAATCGTAAATTTTGCCGGAAATCACATTGCAGTAGAAGGTATGCAGGAATATCGTCCGGTAGGTGCTTTTTCTTTCCTTGGACGTTACCGTGTCATCGACTTCACGATCTCTAATATGAGTAACAGCGGCATCGACCATATTCAGGTTTATATCCGCAGAAAACCGCAGTCACTGACTGCACATCTCGGAACCGGACGTCATTATAATATCAACTCCAAGAGTGGTAATCTCCAGATTCTTTATTCCGGACTCGGAATGAATATGAGTCTGTATAACAATGACATTGCATCCTACATCGAGAACTTAGAATATATTGAACAGCAATTGGAGGAATATGTCGTAATCGCTCCAAGTTATATGATCTATACCCAGGATTACAACAAACTGTTAAACACTCATATCGAATCCGGTGCTGATATTACCTTACTGTATCACTCCGTAGACAATGCAAAAGAATATTTTCTGAATTGCTATGCTGTTAATCTGAACAAGCAGAAAGGGGTTCTTTCACTGGAACAAAATCACGGAAATGCAAAGAACAAAAACATCTTTATGGATACTTATATCATGAAGAAAGATTTGTTCATCGAACTGATCCACAAATCAAGAAAGACTTCTTCTGTATACACATTACTGGATATCGTAAATGCTTCCTGCGAAGACCTTGATATCCGCGGAGTTTCTCACAGAGGTTACTTTGCAGCAATCTCAGATTTTAACAGCTACTATGAGTCCAACCTGTCCCTGACAGATATCAAAACAGCACAGAATCTGTTCGTGCCGGACTGGCCGATCTATACCAAGACCAACGATTCCTGCCCAACCCAGTATTTCGAAACCGGAACAGCCAAAAACTCTGTTGTGTCAAATGGCTGTCTGATCGAAGGAGAGATTGATCATTCTGTTATCGGACGTGGATGTATCATCAAGAAAGGAGCTGTTGTCAAAAACTGCATCGTACTTTCTGATGCTTACATCGGTGAAAATGTTCACGTAGAGAATCAGGTAATTGACAAACATGCTAAGATCACACATGCAAAAGAGTTGTCCGCTTCTGAAGACCGTCCTGGATATGTAAGAAGGAACGATACATTATAGAATATACTTTTAACGGAAATATAACAAAAGAGAGCGGAAAAATCATCAAGTTGATCTTTTCGCTCTCTTTTATCTACCTTTTACCGGATGACTTCCTGCGCAATCTTCTGCCAGGATATTCTGCTCACATCACATGCCCTGTTTTTCACAAGTCCTCTATTTTCCTGTTTTACTGTCCTAATTGCATCTTCCAGTGCCTGTGCCAGTCTTTTTTCAAAAACCGGAAGTTCTTCTTCCACTGCTTCATCCGCACCTTTCATCTTTGGCAGATCCACATAACGGATATCAGCATCCGGTATCATATCCTCAAGCCAGTCTGCCACTCCATCCAGCCTCGTCATCACTACGCGGTCACCACACGCCAGGCTTTCGATCACTGTAAGCGGCAGTCCTTCATACATAGACGGCAAGACAAAGATATCTCCGTCGTTATACAGTTTTGCCAGTTCCACCTGCGGCACACAACCGGCAAATCTGACCGGATATCTGCAGTGTGCAGCCAGTTCTTTTATTTCTTCATATTCTTTCTGATTTCCAGCTCCACCCGCAAGCACAAGTTTTATCTGTCCGCTTTCTTCATCCAGCAGGTTCATCGCACGCAAAAGACTTTTTACGCCTTTCTTCTGCGTGATTTTCCCGGCAAAAACCAGCCGCACCACATCATCCTTTTTTCCCGGCTTCTCACCGGTTATCCGGAACACATGACTATTGTACCCCGTACCGATTACCGTCATGCTCTCACTTTTCACCGGATATATCTGTCTGATCTTTTCTTTCTGTGCTTCCTGAAGTGCAAAGATCCGGTCAAGACGCGGAATCTGACTGCGTATAAATTCCCGTTGAAATGACGTATTTTTCATCTGTCTCAAATCCGTATTGTGACAGAATCCATATACTTTCTTTTCCGGATAGTGCTCCCGCACCAGTGCTGTCAGATAATACAGATGATGGCATAAGATCAGTTCCGGATCTTCTCTTTCTATTACTTCATCCAATACTGCAAGAAATGCATTTCTGAACTGTACTGTCATATCTTCTGTCATATCCTTGTATCTTGTACTGATATATGGCATCTCATCTGACATACCCACAACCGGATATGGTAATCCTTCCGATTCAAAATATACCGGATATGCCTTCACACCATCCGGCATATCCATCTGTTCCCCTCTTGCAATGCCTGCCAGCACAGTCTGCGTATGTCCCTCTTTTGCAAGTGCTTTCACAACCTCTGTCAGATAGACTCCACTCCCGGTACTGCATGGTTTCTGTGCCGTGACACTAAGTATTCTCATCCCGCTTTCTTTATCTCCTCTCATATATCGCAAATACATATTCCAGATCAAAATACGTCTGTTCGTCACTGATTTTTGTCATCTCCCATTCCGGATCTGCATCCAGATCCGGGAAGTATGTATCTGCATCATACGCATGATCGATCTTTGTAACATAAGCCTTTGTACAATACGGAAGAAGCTGGCGGTAAATACTCTCTCCACCGATCACATAGATATCTTCCGAATCGTATTTTTTTAATTCTTCTACCATCTCTTCTACAGAATGTACGATCACGGTATCTTTTACTTTATAATTCTTATCTGTCGTAAGTACCACGTTAACTCGGTTCTTCAGCGGCTGTCCTCCCGGAAAGCTTTCCAGTGTCTTTCTGCCCATCGCAACAACTTTTCCCTTCGTTGTCTCACGGAAAAATTTCATATCCTGCGGAATACTCACCAATAATTTATTTTCTTTTCCAATTGCCCAGTTCGAATCTACTGCTACGATCAAATTCATATTATTTCCTCCTACTTATACCGCTACCGGAATATTTTTAATCTGGTCATGTGTCTGATAATCGATCAATTTCACATCATCTCTTGTAAACTGATAGAAATCCCTAATCTCCGGATTCAGCCAGAACTTCGGTGCCGGAAGCGGTTCACGGCTGATCAGTTCTTCAATCATCGGTACGTGTCTGTCATAAATATGTGCATCTGCAATCACATGGACAAATTCTCCCACTTCCATATCACACACCTGCGCAAGCATATGGATCAGCACAGCATACTGACATACGTTCCAGTTATTTGCAGCCAGGACATCATTGGATCTCTGGTTCAGGATCGCATTCAGTGTCAGTTTATCATGTCCCGGTTTCTTCGTCACATTAAATGTCATACTGTAAGCACATGGATACAGGTTCATCTCATGCAAATCCTGATGTACATAGATATTCGTCATGATCCTTCTGCTGTATGGATTATTTTTCAAATCGTAGATCACACGGTCCACCTGATCGAACATTCCTTCTTTATACTGATGCTTTACGCCCATCTGATATCCGTAAGCTTTTCCGATCGATCCGTCTTCATCTGCCCAGCTGTCCCAGATATGGCTGTGCAGGTCATTGATATTATTTGATTTCTGCTGCCAGATCCAGAGAAGTTCATCCGTACAGCTTTTAATCGCGGTTCTTCGAAGTGTCAATGCCGGAAATTCTTTCGACAGATCATAACGGTTCACGACTCCGAATTTTTTGATCGTATACGCTGGTGTCCCGTCTTCCCATACCGGTCTGACCTTTTCTCCTCTGGTATCGGTACCGTTATCGATGATGTCACGGCACATGTTGATAAACACTTTATCTGCATAACTCATTTTTACATCTCCTGTCTCTCTGCTTTTCGTTCTGTCTACGGATCACTGATATTATAAAGGACCCTGTCCAGCATCTTTTCCAATGCTGCAATTTCTTTTTTACTCATTCCGATCGTAAGCCGCCGGTCGATCTTCTTCCGGTAGTTATCCATTTTTTTCTGGATATCGTACGCTTTTTCTGTCGGGTATATGTTCTTGCATCTTTTATCCTGATTACTTGGAACCGCCAGAATGAACCCCTTTTCATCCAGCCTTTTTAAGATTCCTGTCACCGTCGGATTCTTAAGACTTAGTGCTTTCTCAATGTCTTTCTGATTCATGAATTCTTTGCTGCTGCCAAGAAGGTAATCCAGCACCGCACACTGTGACGATGTGATTCCAATCCCGCGGAGCAGATTATTGAATTCTTTCTCGTAAATATTATTAATCTGTTTGAACATAAATCCAACGGACAATCGTTCTTTCATCCTTTGTCTTCTCCCATTTCTTGTAAATACCCGGACTGATTCAATTTATTTTATCATATTCTAGCATGCTATGCAATCTTATCCATCGCACGAAGTTCTTTTACTGCAAATCCGATTGCAACAATACCTGCCGCCGCATCTGCGATCGGTCCTGCATACATCACACCGTCAATTCCCATAAAGAGTGGGAAGATCAGGATCAGTGGAAGCAGGAAGATCACCTGTCTTGTAAGTGATACCACAATACCCAGTTTCGCCTTACCGATCGATGTAAAGAATCCGGAGGACATCGGCTGGATTCCGTTCACAAATGTCATGAACATAAAGATCCGGAAGTATCTTGCCGCAAACTCATAATATTCTTTGCTTCCCGTACCAAAGATACTCACAAGCTGTGTCGGGAAGAACTGAAAACACAGGAAGAATACGATACCAACCGTCATTGCGATCCGGAACGCTTTCCAGTACGTACGTTTTACCCTGTCATAGGATCCTGCGCCATAATTGTATCCCCAGATTGGCTGGCATCCCTGTGAGATCCCGATTGCAATCGCCATGAACACCATATTTACCTTGGAGATGACTCCCACACACGCCAGTGGAATATCCGTTCCATATACGGAAGCCGCACCGTAATGACGCAGTGTATTATTCATTGTAATCTGTACCACCGCCATCGCAATCTGATTGATACACGAAGCCATACCCAGCGACAGGATCATCTTCAGGAATTGTCCTCTCGGCCAGAACATCTCTTTCTTCAGTTCCATTTTACGGAATCGTCCGAAATATACGATTACCATAATCCCGGATACGATCTGTCCGATCACCGTCGCCCATGCAGCACCTTTGATTCCCCAGTGGAATCCGAAGATAAATAATGGATCCAGAATCGTATTGATAATCGCTCCTGTCAGCATACAGGTCATAGAATACGTCGGGCTTCTGTCTGCACGGATCAGATGGTTGCCTCCGGTCGTCAATATCAGAAATGGAATTCCGAATGCCGTGATTCCTGTATAATCCTGTGCATAAGGCAAGATCTTCGCCGTCACTCCGAACAGATGCAGAAGCGGATTTAAGAATACCAGTACCACTGCCGCAATGATCACTCCGCAGATCACCAGCATGGAAAGTCCGGTTCCCGCAACTCTGCTTGCTTTCTCATGATCCCCCGCTCCGGAGCACAGATTAAAATTCGATGCGCTCCCGATTCCAAGCAAAAGCGCCGTTGCCGTACAGATGATCGACACCGGAAATGCAATATTTGTCGCCGCATTTCCAAGAAGGCCGACGCCCTGTCCGATAAAAATCTGGTCTACAATATTATATAATGAACTTACCAGCATACTGATGATCGCCGGAATTGCAAATTTGGCAATCAGTTTTCCTTCTTTTTCTGTCGCCAGAGGATTCACTTTTTTCTGTTCTTCCATCTTATCTTCACTCCTTATCTATATTGTTATCTGATTATTCTTTTTTACCGGCAGTTTTTCAATTGTCTGCCGGCGTTTATAAAGGACGGAGCTTATTACGGTCTCCGTCCTCTGAAACTATTCTGCTATTTATAATTTTGTAATTATACTTTTATATTCGTAACTCTATATTCGTGACTGTATATTTCTGATCTAATATTCACGGATCACGGTTCCGATCTCCCGTGTTGTGTCCATATCCGCCAGATGTTCCAGTGCATCTTCCAGATGCTTTTCCTTTACTGCTTCTGTCACGATAACCAGTTCTGCCGCATCATCTGCCTCCGTCTTCTGGATGACTCTGGCAATACTTACCTTATGCACTCCAAATACACTCGCAATTGCTGCAAGCACACCCGGTTTATTATCCACCAGCATACGGATGTAGAATTTATTCTTTACTTCTTTAAAATCCTTTACCGGTGTGTCACGATAACAGGTGCAGCTGATTCTTCCCGTACAATGATACTGAATATCACGGATCACATCGATCACATCACCCATGATCGCACTGGCTGTCGGAAGTTCTCCCGCCCCACGTCCATAGAACATCGTATCATCTGCCGCATCGGAATGTACGAATACTGCGTTAAAGGAATCTCTGACAGATGCAAGAGGATGCTCCTTCGGAATCATCATCGGATGTACTGCAACTTCTATACCACCTTCTGTATTATGTGCGACACCGAGCAATTTGATCACGTCACCGAATTCTTCTGCGTACTCTACGTCTTTTGCCGTAATCTTCGTAATTCCTTCTGTATATACATCATCAAATGTCACTCTGGAATGGAATGCGATCGATGCCATGATCGCTACTTTACGTCCGGCATCCAGTCCTTCGATATCGGCTGTCGGGTCTGCCTCAGCATAGCCAAGCTCGGTAGCAAGTGCCAGTGCATCGCCAAAATCCATGCCTTCTTCGATCATCTTGGTCAGGATAAAGTTCGTTGTACCATTGACAATACCGATGACTTCCTGGATCTCATTTGCCGCCAGACACTGCTTCAGTGGACGGATGATCGGGATTGCTCCTGCTACGGCTGCCTCAAATAAGAAGTCCACTCCACTTTCTTCTGCAGCTTCCAGAAGTTCATGTCCATGTGTTGCCACCAGATCTTTATTTGCAGTTACAACATTCTTCCCTGCATGCAGAGCTTCCAGAATCATAGTTCTTGCAGGCTCAATGCCGCCCATCACCTCGATCACGATCTCAATTTCATCATCGTTAATGATATCTTCCCACTTATCTGTTAAAAGAGACTGGTCTACGCCTTTTCTCTTCTTATTCATGTTATGTACCAGTATCTTCTGGATCTTAAGACCTGCCCCGGCTTTCATTGCCATCTCATCTTTCTGGCATTCTACAAGCTTATATACACCACTGCCAACCGTTCCAAGTCCCAAAAGACCTGCTTTTACTACTCTTTCCTGATTCATCTTCTCACATCCTCGTTTTCTTGTTCACTCTCTTTTTGTTTATGCACACTTTAGTATAGCACAGTGCCACATATGATTTCAATCGGATTCTTTCTCTGCTCGTAAATTAGTACAACAAAAAAACGTTGCAAATAGTCAATTCAGAGCGACAGACGGGACTCGAACCCGCGACCTCCACCTTGGCAAGGTGGCGTACTACCAACTGTACTACTATCGCACATCAAGTATATTTTATGTTTTCGTGTTCATCAGAACGATATTTAGTATATCGCAACTTTCTCATTATGTCAATATCTTTTTCAAGTTTTTTGAATTTTTCTTTCTATCTGAAAATTCAAATAATTTAATAAATGCCAGGAATAATCTTTATCTGACTGTTCCCGGCATTTTATTCTTTACTTACTCAGCGTCGTCTTTCTTCTCTTCCTTTGCCACTACTGCAATTCCGAGTTCCTCCAGCTGTTTTGCATCTACATGTCCCGGTGCTTCTGTCATCAGGTCAGATGCATCTTTTACCTTCGGGAATGCGATCACGTCACGGATGCTGTCCTGTTTTGCCATCAGCATAACCAGACGGTCCAGACCGTAAGCCAATCCTGCGTGCGGCGGTACTCCGTATTTGAATGCTGTCAGAAGGAATCCGAACTGCTCCTGAGCCTGTTCTTCCGTAAATCCAAGTACTTTGAACATCTTGCTCTGAATATCCTGATCGAAGATTCTAACACTTCCGCCACCGATTTCATTACCATTTAATACGATATCGTATGCTTTCGCACGCACTCTTCCCGGATCACTGTCGATATACTGAAGATCTTCTTCCATCGGCATCGTAAACGGATGATGCATTGCCGTGAAGCGGTTCTGTTCTTCACTCCACTCAAGAAGCGGGAACTCTGTTACCCACAGGAATTTGTATTCGTTTTTATCAAGGAGTTCCATCTGGCGGGCAAGTTCCAGACGAAGTGCTCCAAGTGTATCCCATACAACTTTATTCTTATCTGCCGCGAATAATAACAGGTCACCGTTCTCTCCGCCCATTGCCTCGATCAGCGCTTTCATCTCGTCATCTGTCATAAATTTGGCAAATGAGGATTTTACAGTTCCGTCTTCATGGATTGCAATATAGGCAAGTCCTTTTGCGCCGTAATCTTTCGCAAAATCAACCAGCTTGTCGATTTTCTTGCGGGCCATTCCACCCTGTCCTTTGGCGTTGATACCGCGAACAGTTCCACCATTTTCAATTGCATTTTTGAATACAACGAACTCGCAGTCTTTTACAACATCTGTAACATTCGTCAGTTCCATACCGAAACGGATATCCGGCTTGTCAGAACCAAAGCGATCCATTGCCTCCTGCCATGTCATTCTCTGGATCGGAAGGGATACTTCTACCCCCAGTACTTCTTTGAACAATTTTGCAAGCAGTCTTTCATTTACCTCGATGACATCATCAACATCTACAAAAGATAACTCCATATCAATCTGTGTGAATTCCGGCTGACGGTCTGCACGTAAGTCTTCGTCACGGAAACATTTTGCAATCTGAAAATATCTGTCATATCCGGAGCACATCAGTAACTGTTTGAATAACTGCGGCGACTGCGGCAGTGCATAGAACTGTCCCTGTTGGATACGGCTCGGTACCAGGTAATCTCTTGCCCCTTCCGGTGTACTCTTGATCAGGACCGGTGTCTCAATCTCCAGAAATCCTTCTTCTGCAAGGAACTGACGTGTCAGAGTTGCAACTTTACTTCTCATCATCAGATTGCGCTGCAGATCCGGTCTTCTGAGGTCCAGATATCTGTATTTCAGACGTACTTCTTCTTTTGTCTTGGAATTTTCTTCAATGTGGAACGGAGGTGTCTCTGACTCAGAAAGAATACGAAGCTCTTCTGGAAGCACCTCGATCTCACCTGTTGCAAGATGATCATTCACTGCACCGGAACGCTTTGCAACCGTTCCCACGATTGCTACTACATATTCTGCACGAAGCTTTGCTGCTTTTTCGATCAGCGCTGCTTCTGATTTTCCTTCTTCAAATACCACCTGAATGATACCGGAGCGATCTCTGACATCTACAAATACCAGACCTCCTTTGTTGCGGTTCTTCTGTACCCATCCCATGATGGTAACTTTTTCTCCTACATTGGCTGCAGATAATTCTGCACATCTATGGGTTCTTTTCAACCCTTTCATTGATTCTGCCATGTTCTTTTTCTCCTTTTTCGGCGTCTTTACGCCGTGATTTATTGCTCTCTAAAACATATTATAAGTTCTCTACGGAATCTGCATAGCAATCTACGATTTCTATATAACCATCTTCTGCCAGCTGTTCTTTCTGGAATTTCTTATTCTTTTTCATGTTGACGATCAGAACCTGTTTTCCTGCCTGACGGTCTGTCTTTGCAAGTGACATTACTTTTAAAAGACCTTCTTTTGTCATCTTCTTTTCTAACAGATATGCTTTCTTCTCTTTTACAGTCGGAACTTCATATCCATTTTCCAGGAGCAGCATAACAATTCTCTCGAATCCGATGGAGAATCCACATGCAGGTGTATCCTGTCCGGTAAATTTACCGATCATCTTATCATAACGTCCGCCTCCGGCTACTGATCCGCCGAAGTCATCCATTGTTACTTCAAAGATCGTTCCTGTGTAGTAAGACTGTCCTCTTACAAGTGTCGGGTTGAATTTGATATTAAATTCGCATTCCTTTGCAGTCTCAACGCTGGAAATGATCATTTCCATACTGTCTGCTGTCTCTCCACTTAAGCAGTCTCCTAATTTTTCTTTCAGAAAACGGATACCTGTCACATCCGGTGCAACATCCTGAAACAGCTGAAGATAAGTCTCTACATTTTCCTTTGCATATCCCATCTCTTCCAGTTCTTTTGCAACGCCTTCTGCCCCGATCTTGTCCATCTTATCCAGGATAATGAAGACTTCATCATAGTCTTCCTCACGGAAGCCACTATATGCAGCCATTGCCTTCAGTATGTTACGGTCATTGATACATACCGTAAAGTTCTGGAAGCTTAACTTTCCAAGCATAGCTGTGGTTGCAAGAATCAGCTCAATCTCTGCAAGATTTCCCGGTTCACCCAGAATATCAATATCGCACTGCATGAACTGTCTGAAACGTCCTTTCTGCGGACGGTCTGCTCTCCATACATTCCCGATCTGCAATGCTTTGAACGGTGCCGGAAGTTCATTCGAATGGTTCGCATAATATCTGGCAAGCGGTACGGTAAGGTCGTAACGCAGACCTCCATCCACCAGATCATTCTCTTCTTTTGCTGTATCGATCTTCAGTTTTTCACCTCTTTTTAAAATCTTGAAGATCAGTTTCTCGTTGTCTCCTCCCTGCTTGCTGCACAGGTTCTCGATATGTTCCACACACGGTGTCTCGATGGAACAGAATCCGTATGTCTTATACGTCTCTTTAATAAGTCCGATCAGGTAATCACGGATCTCCATCTCACGTGGGAGCATGTCTTTCATACCGGTAACCGGTTTTTTCTTTAATGCCATAACCATTCTCCTTTGCGTTCTATCATTTCGTCGATCCTGTCGATATAGGCATCTACTGCCTTGACATTCTCCTGACGGATCAGACGTGTCATTTTCTTCTTTTTACTGCCCGGCATAGGAATCGGATTCTTTAATACGATTTTTGTCGATGCACCTGCGCCTGCGGCAATAATAGATTGTTTTTCTTCCATAATAAGTATATTGTATATTCCGGCTTTGTCAACCTTTGCATAACCAACATTTTCAAAATTCCCTGCAATATTCTTCTGTCTGTACAGATAATACGGGAAAAGTTCCATCTCTTCTGCCGTTTTTGCTGCTTTTTCGATCATGCCGGAAAGAATGTCATGTGTCTCCTTCACATCCCGGTGTAAATCTCTCATTTCCATTCTGGCCGCTCTCTTGATTGCCAGTGAATGCACCGTCAGACTGTCCGGCTTCATCTGAGCGATCTGAGCCAGTGTATCTTCCATATCAGAAATATCTTCCCCCGGAAGTCCTGCGATAATATCCATATTGATATTATCGAATCCGGTCTCTCTGGCCAATGCATAGGCCTCTTTTATCTCTTCTACGGTATGCTTTCTTCCAATCGCATCCAGTGTCTTCTGCTGCATGCTCTGCGGATTGATGGAAATCCTGGTAATGCCGTGGCTCTTTATAACCTTTAATTTTTCTTCTGTTATGCTGTCTGGTCTTCCTGCTTCTACAGTATACTCCAACAGATGTTCTCTCGAAAATTTCTCATCAATCCATCCCATCAGTCGTTCCAGCTGCTCTGCCGTCAGAGTAGTCGGTGTACCTCCGCCGATGTAGATTGTATTCAGCTTTTTATTTTTTGAACGCTCTGCGATAAATTCCAACTCTTTACAAAGTGTATCTACATATACATCTACTTTTTCTTTCCAGCGATCCAGCGGTCCGGAACTGAAAGAACAATAAGAACAGACCGACGGACAGAATGGGATTCCTACATACAAGCTGTACCCTTCTTCATAATCCAGTTCTTCCAGAATCTTCCGCTCCCTCTCGGCAATCTCCCATGCAAGCACTGCCTTTTCTTTTCTTACTCTTGCGCTTTCCCATGCCCATCTGATATAATCTTCTTTTTTCCAGCCGGCTTCCAGCTTCTGCATAGCAAGCTTGGTCGGACGTACGCCTGTAAGCACTCCCCATGCAAGTGGTTCTCCGGTGATCTTCTCCAGTTGGTCATACAGATTCAGGTCTGTCTGCCGCTTTTTCTCCGTTTGCAGATTCTCCGTTTCTGCAAAAATTTCCTGACCATCCGGTAATTGTACCGTTACATAATTAGAGGCTTCTTCATCCGTCTTGCAGGATACTTCCTGCGACGGATAAAAAGCCTTTAATATATGATACGCATTATAAGTATAAGACTCGCTTTTACATATAATCTGAATCATTTTAATTCTCCATTCTGTTTTTTATCACTGTCTTTTGCCAACATTCATTATATAAATGGATTATGGAGTTTTTCATAACCGATCGTCGTTTCTTCCATATGCCCCGGATATACATGTGTCTCTTCCGGCAATACCAACAGTTTCTCCTTTACAGAACGAACCAATGCCGATGCACTTCCGCCCGGGAAGTCTGAACGGCCAACCGATGTCTGGAATAATGTATCACCGCTAAAGAGAACGCCTTCCTGTTCCATATAATAACAGCATCCACCCGGTGTATGTCCCGGTGTATGGATCACACGGAACTGAAAACCTGCAATTTCCAGCTGTTGCCCATCACTGACCGGAACCGCCTCCTCAAACCGGTATCCTCCACGCACATATGTAGAAGACAGATTACTTTCACCGTCCGTCATCATCGGAAGGTCTGCTTCTTCTACATATACCGGAACTTTTACGTCTTCCATCACATCAGAAAGTCCCATAATATGATCAAAATGTGCATGTGTCAAAAGCACCGCTTTCAGTTTCAGTCCCTGCTCCTTTACCGCATTCTTTACCTTCGCCGGATAAGCTCCCGGATCAACCATGACCGACTCTTTTGTCTCTTCGTTAATCACCAGATAACAATTCGTACCAATCATTCCAACCACGTATTTTTTTATCTTCATACTTTTATCCTGTTGCCCTTTCTATATCAATGATTCCGGAAAGCTGCTGCAATTTCTTCACGATACGCTCCAGTTCTTCACGGCCGTGAACGATGAATCCCATCTCAATTGTTGCTGTTCCTTTCTTGCTGGTACGGACATTCATAGATTTGACATCCACATTTTCTTCTGTGAAAATTCTGGAAATCTCCATCAGAAGCCCCTGCTGGTCATTGGCATACATCTTGATCTCGGCAAGATACTGACCTCCTGATTTTTCTGTCACTTCCGTCTCCCACTCTGCCGGAATCAATCTTGCGCGTTCCGCTTCGGACAGATGTATCATATTGATACAGTCTGTACGGTGAATGGACAGACCTCTTCCACGAGTAACGAATCCGACAATCTCATCTCCCGGTACCGGATTACAGCATCTGGAAAAACGGACCGCCATATCATCAATCCCCTTGACTACAATACCGCTCTTGGACTTGGCAATATGTACCTTATTCTTTGCAGCCTCAGCCACTCTCTCCAGAACAACTTCATCCGTAATTGCCTGTCTGTGATCTTTTCCATACTCTTCTGCAAGCCGGTTTACTACCTGTCCTTCTTTTAATCCTCCGTGACCGATTGCCGCCAGCACAGATTCCCAGTCTTTGAATCCATATTTTTTCTGCACGATCTCCTGGTACTTCGGCTGAATAATATTTGTAAGATTGATACTCTTTGCCTTGCAGTATGTAGCAATCATATCCTTTCCACGGATGATATTACTTTCTTTGAATTCTTTTTTAAACCACTGGTTGATCTTGTTCTTTGCCTGTGTACTTTTTACAATATTCAGCCAGTCCCTGCTTGGGCCCTTGGAATTCTGTGAAGTCAGGATCTCAATTCGATCCCCGTTCTGAATTTTATAATCGATATTGACCAGTTTTCCGTTCACTCTGGCTCCAACCATCTTATTTCCAACTGCACTATGGATCGCATAAGCAAAGTCGATCGGCGTCGAACCATTCGGCAGGTTCTTGACATCTCCCTGCGGTGTAAAGCAATACACATCTTCTGCAAACAGATCAAGGTCACCTTTGATCAGATTCAGGAATTCCCGGTTATCCGACATGTCTCTCTGCCATTCCAGGATCTGGCGCAGCCAGCTTAACTTCTCTTCTTCCTGTGCTTCAACACTCTTCTTACCGTCATTCGACTCTTTATATTTCCAATGCGCCGCAATACCATATTCAGCTGTCTTATGCATCTCTTCTGTACGGATCTGGATCTCGAACGGCTGTCCGACCGAACTCATCAGCGTTGTATGCAGTGACTGGTACATATTCGGTTTTGGCATTGCAATATAATCTTTAAATCGTCCCGGGATCGGCGTATACATCTCATGGATCACACCGAGTGCCGCATAGCAGTCCTTTACAGATTCTACGATAATACGGACTGCGAACAGATCATAGATCTGATCTACTGTCTTATCCTGATTGACCATCTTTTTATAAATGCTGAAGAAATGTTTGACACGCCCGTTGACTTCTGCTCTGATGCCCGCATTCTTCATATGTGTCGACACTTCATCTACAATCTGCTCTACAAATTCTTCCCGCTCAGTCTTTCTGGCATTGATCTGATTCACCAGATCATAGAACACTTCCGGCTGTGAATACTTAAGTGCCAGATCATCCAGTTCTGTCTTGATCTTGGAAATTCCAAGACGCTGTGCGATCGGTGCGTAAATGTCCATCGTCTCTTTTGCTTTTTCTTTCTGTTTCGCCGGTGTCATAAACTGCAGTGTACGCATATTATGCAGACGGTCTGCAAGTTTGATGATGATGACCCGGATGTCCTTTGCCATTGCCAGGAACATCTTTCTTAAATTTTCTGCCTGTACCTCCAGTTTATCCGAAGAATAAGAAAGTCTTCCCAGCTTGGTAACTCCATCTACCAGAAGTGCTACTTCTGCTCCGAATTCCTTTCGGATATCTTCTTCCGTAAACTTTGTATCTTCAACCACATCGTGCAGCATTCCTGCAGCGATCGTCTCTTTATCCATCTCAAGATCCGCCAGAATGATCGCTACCCATAACGGATGGATGATATATGGCTCTCCGGATTTTCTGCGCTGATCTCCATGTGCTTCAACTGCCAGCTTATAAGCTTTCTCGATCAGGGAAACATCTGTGGACGGATGATACTTTCGGATACGGGCAATCAATATGTCATACAACCGGTCCGGATCTTCATAATCTTCCTGCGATTTCACCGCATGTCCGTCTATGACCGCAAGTCCTTTTGTATGGTCTTTCGTCAGGGCTTCCGGTGCAATCCGGTTGTCCAGTGATTCATATGTTGTCTTGTCTGACATATCAACGCCTCCTTCCCTTGATGCTTCTCCTATTTACCCGGATATGTGATCACGGCATCCACATCATATCCTTCTAATCGATCTCTTCCATTTAATCCCGCAAGTTCCATAAGAAATACTGTCTTTACCACTTTTCCGCCAAGTCCTTCGATCAGTTTTACCATTGCCTCATTCGTTCCGCCTGTTGCGATCAGATCGTCAATGATAACCACTCTTTGTCCCGGTTTGATCGCATCTTTATGCATCTCGATCGTAGCAGTACCATATTCCAGTTCATATTCAACAGAAACAGTCTCGCAAGGGAGCTTTCCTTTTTTTCTGATCGGGATAAATGGCTTATGCAGGTTATACGCAATCGGAACCCCAAAAATAAATCCTCTGGATTCCGGTCCTACAACCACATCAAATTCTACGTCTTTTAATTTTTCCTGCATCAGATCTATTGCCAGATGTAACCCCTCCGCATCCTGAAGAATGCTTGTTACATCTCTGAATATAATTCCCGGTTCCGGAAAATCCGGAATGCTTCTTACATACTCTTCTATCGCTTTCATGATACTCTCTCCATTTCTGTCTAAAATACAACTTTAAGTATAGCATTACTTTTTCTAATTTTCAATCTATGGTTTAACGGTAATGCGTCACAACAATCTGTGGTGTCTTTTTCCCCATATATTCATTAATATCCGGATAATATGTCATCGAGATCCGGATCTGTCTGCCACGGCCTTTTAAGAGTGCCTCCACTTCTGTCTTTCCATACTGTTCTTCCAGTTTGCCCAGGAAATCATCTGCATGATGGAACAGCATTGCTTCGATCCTGCATCCATTCACATCCTGCACCTGTAATTTCAGTACATTTCTATTCTTCCCAAGAATTCTTGCACCAAGTAATGTGACATCGCGTGCTGCAAATACCGGTTTTGTATTTCCTTTTCCAAATGGTTCCAGAAGTTCCAGTTCTTTCACCAATCCTTCCGTCACACATCCGAACGGCATCTCCATATCGATAGTTACTTTTTCTTTCATCTCTTCTTCGGTCAGCGTACATTTTTTATTCAACATCTCACGAAATTTCCCGACATTCTCTTTCGGAAGTGACAATCCGGCTGCCAGCCGGTGTCCGCCAAACTTCGTCAGCAATTCTTTGCATTTATTCAGTTCTTCATACATGTGGTATCCGTCGATCGACCTTCCGGATCCTTTCACTCCTTCTTCTGCATCCGTCAGTACAAACACCGGTTTATAATAGTTCTCTCTTATCCTTCCGGCGACGATACCTGCCAGACTTTCATGACAATCCGGAAGATAAACGACCAACACCTTGTCCTTGGAAATGGTTGTTGTCTCCACCTGCTCTTCTGCCTGTTTTACAGCCTCTTCCGTCATATCCTTTCTGCTGTCATTCAACGATTTCAAGTCTCCTGCAAGGATATCTGCCTCCTTTTGCGTTCCTGCTCTCAGTAATTCCAGCGCACGTTTTGCTGTATCCAATCTTCCGCTGGCATTGATACATGGCCCGAGTACAAAACCGATATGATAGGAATTCAGGCTGTTCTTGTCAATCCCTGTACACTCGATCAAAGCTTTCAATCCCGGATTCTTTGTGCGTCTCAGCATCTGAAGACCTTCTTTGACAAAAATACGGTTCTCATCTTCCAGATCCATCACGTCTCCGATCGTAGCGATCGCAACATTTTCGATCAGATCATCCAGATCCGCCGAATCCTTTCCCATACTCTCCCACAATGCCTCCATCAGCTTGTATGCAACTGCAGCACCGCAGAGTCCTTTAAATGGATAGAGACAATCCGGCTGCTTAGGATCAATAACCGCATCTGCCGGCGGAATTCTGTATCGTTTTTCTCCATCGTGTTCATCAAACGGGACCTCATGGTGATCTGTTACGATCACTGTCATCCCCATTTCTTTTCCATACGCGATTTCATCTGCTGCTGCGATCCCATTATCACAGGTAATGAGCGTATCTACACCGGCTTCATAAGCTCTTTCGACCAGATGCCTGTTCAGTCCATATCCGTCACTGATACGGTCTGGTATATCACTGTCCACATCCGCACCGAGACGTTCCAGTCCTTCCAGCAGAATGTAAGTTGCATTCACTCCGTCTATATCATAATCTCCGATCACCCGGATTTTCTTATCTTCCAGGATCTTCTCTTTCAGAATATCGATTGCTTTATCCATATCTTTCATCAGCATTCCATCATACAGATCACTGATTGTTCCATTCAGATAGCGGTCAACCGCTTCTTCCCCGATCACATCCCTGTTCCGGATCAGACATGCCAGCCGCGGACTGATCTGGTATTTTTTTCCTATTGCCTCAAAATCTGCGCCTTTCCGCAGCAGAACCCATCGTTCCATTGTTGTCGCTCCTTTGTCTCTTTAGTCTAAGTACAATTACTTTTTAATTTTAAAAAAGCAGTTATACCCTGTCAACAGGCATAACTGCTTTTCAAATCATTTTCTGATTTATTTTTTCTTTTTGTTTGTTGCTTTTTTAGAGGCTTTTGTTTTCATAACATACCACAGGGCTCCTGTGATACATACGGAAGAATATCCTCCGCAGATGATACCTGCCATAAGCGGTGCTGCAAATTCACGAATAGAACTTACACCCATAATAAACAGAACAAATACCATGATAAAAGTCGTCAACGATGTATAAATACTTCTTGTCAACGTCTGTGTTATACACTTATTTACCACTTCAGCTAGATCATCGTTTTTCTTCATCAGTGGAAGTTCCTCACGGATTCTGTCAAAGATTACAATCGTTGCATTGATGGAATAACCGACAATCGTCAGCATACATGCAATAAATGTTGTTCCCACTGAGATTCTGGATGCCGCATAGAATGCAAGTACCACCAGAACGTCATGTAACAGTGCCGCAACCGCACTTGTAGCAAAACGTACATCTTTGAAGCGGAACCAGATGTAAAGCAGCATAAAGATTGTTGCCACGATCACGGCAATTACTGCATCACGACGCATCTCACCACTGATCGTAGAACTTATATTTTCAGCTGTGATATCGGATTCTTTCACTCCGAATGTAGTTTTCAGTGCTTTGTTGACCTGCTCACGTTTCGCAAGACTTAATGTCTTTGTTTTAATAATGACCTGTTTGGTTCCGGACACTTTCTGTGTCTGAATGTTGTGGTCTCCGGTAATCTTTTCTACTACAGGAACAATCTCTTCATCGATCTCATCGATAGAATAATCTTTGTCAAATTTCACATTCATAGAAGTTCCGCCCTGGAAATCCAGACTGTATGCCAGTGCTCCATTTCCCTTTGCCGAATTGACTCCCATGATCACAAATCCTGCAAGGATCAGTGCAATGGAAACGCTGAAGAATATCTTCTTCTTTCCGAGGAAATTCACCGGCTTTCTTTCTTTCATCTGATGATAATACAGACTCTCTTTGCGGATTCCGATTCCATAGAATGCATATACTATCATACGCGTGATCACCAGTGCGGTAAACATGGATACCACAATACCGATTGCCAGTGTCTGTGCGAATCCTTTTACTGTTCCGGAACCTTTGAACCACAGAACCGCTGCTGCAATCAGGGTTGTTACGTTACCGTCAACGATAGCTGACATTGCTTTCTGGAATCCTGCCTTGAGTGATGACTTCACAGTTTTCCCTTTCGCCATCTCTTCACGCACACGGGCAAAGATGATAACATTCGCATCCACCGCCATACCGATACTTAAAATGATACCCGCAATACCCGGAAGGGTTAAGGTTACATCAAATGCATTCAGGATCACCAATACAATCTCTGTATAGATCAGCAGTGCAAGACTGGATGCCAGTCCCGGAAGCCTGTATACCAGAATCATAAACAGGAATACAAGGATCAGACCGATCACTCCCGCCTTCAGGCTTGTGCTAAGTGCCTGTTCTCCAAGTTGTGCCCCTACTACATTCGAACGGAGTTCTTCCAGTTCCAGTTTCAGTCCACCGATACGGATCGTTGATGCCAGATTATCAGCTTCTTCGTATGTAAAGTCTCCGGTAATATAAGCCTGTCCGCCTGTGATCGCAGACCGGACAACCGGACTGGAGATGGTCTCACCGTCATAAATAATCGCAATCTGTTTTCCGATATTGTTCTGTGTTGCTGTAGCAAATTTCTTTGTTCCTGATTTTGTCAGGTTCAGTTCTACGGAGTATTCTTTATTCCCCATATCATCCTGACCACTCTTTGCAGATGCGCTCTTTACATCGGTTCCTGTAAGGACCGTCTCACCATCTGCCGTCTGGAAAGAAAGGGAACCTGGTTTTCCAAGTTCATCCAGAATCTTATTGGCATCTGTAACACCAGGAATCTCGATATTGATTCGGTCGTCTCCCTCCTGGTATACACTTGCTTCTGTACTGTACTGCTCTACTCGCTTTTGCAGCTTATAGATAGTATCACTCATCTCTTCTTTGGTCGGATTCTTATCTTTTACCTGATAAGTGATGCTGACACCACCGGCAAGATCCAGACCAAGTTTGATATTCTTCATCGCACCGGTCTTAGATTTTCCAATTCCTGTGATAACAGTAAAGCCAAGACCGACGATGAGGATTACAGTCAGAAGCAGACTCAGTATGCTTTTTGACTTTTTCATCGTTCTCCTACACATCCTCTCACATTATTTATTCTTCTGCAAGTGCAGCCTTCATCATGATCGCACACTCTACTCGCTTTCTTTGCATCTCACAGCCGATCTCATAGGTATCATGGATCGTACCATGGAAATTGTAAGAGTTTGCCATACATCCACCACTGCAATAGAATTTTGCAAAACAGTTTCTGCATTTATCTTTCGAATACACATTACAGCTTCTGAAATCGTCCGCTATCTCCGGCTTCACGATTCCATCGTCCACATTACCCATCAGAAAGTCATCCTGTCCGACGAACTGATGGCATGGATAGAGGTCGCCCCATGGTGTAACAGCCAGATATTCTGTTCCGGAACCGCATCCGGATAAACGTTTTGCCACACACGGACCACCATTTAAATCTATCATAAAATGGAAGAAATTGAAGCCTTTTCCCTCTTTCTCGCGTTCGATCATCATCTTCGCAAGTTTGTCATATTCCTCCATGATCTTAGGAATATCTTCCTCCCTGATCGCATACGGATCGCTTTCATCTCCAACGACCGGCTCGATCGACATCTGTTTGAATCCAAGATCTGCAAAATGCATAATATCATTGGAAAAGTCCAGATTGTTTCTTGTAAATGTTCCGCGGATATAATATTTTTCCTGATTTCTGCTTTCTGCAAGCTTCTGGAATTTCGGAACGATCAGATCATAGCTTCCCGTTCCGTTACGGAATGGACGCATCTGGTCATTGATTTCCTTTCTTCCATCCAGACTTAATACAACATTATCCATCTCTTTATTTACAAATTCCTGGATCTCATCATTTAAAAGAACGCCATTGGTCGTAATGGTAAAACGAAAATGCTTGTTGTGGATCTTCTCCTGTTCTCTTCCGTAAGCCACCAGATCTTTTACAACCTTCCAGTTCATCAGAGGTTCTCCTCCGAAGAAGTCAACTTCCAGATTGCGGCGGTTTCCGGAATTTGCGATTAGAAAATCCAGTGCCTTCTTCCCCACCTCAAAACTCATAAGTGCACGTCTTCCGTGATACTCTCCCTCTTCTGCAAAGCAATATTTACAGGCAAGGTTACAGTCATGCGCAATGTGCAGGCACAATGCTTTTACGACTGTTTTCCTCTTCTTCACCTCTTCAATCATGCATTCGTATGTATCTTTTACAAATAACTGTCCGCCTTCTGTCAGCTCGATCACGTCTGACAATGCATCTTCGATGTCTGACGCTTCGTATTTACTTCCCAGTGACTGCAGAAGCTGTTCTTTTATACCTGTTTCTTTTAATGATCCGGCAGTTGGTTCTGTCTCTGATCCGTTCAATTTTGCGATCACATCGTAACAGACATCATCTACCACATGTACAGAGCCGCTGTACACATCGATAACGATATTGTATCCATTATTACGGTACTGATGAATCATATCCGGTACCCCTTTCTTATTTTTCTTATTTCTATATCGGAAAATTCCTGTTATTTCTCTGATTGTCTGAAATCTCATGCTGTCAGATAATTCCATGAACAGCAAGAAACAGCGACCCTAAAGACCGCTGTCCCGAGTATCCATATGATTTTAAATTATTTGTTCTGTTCGCAAGTCTGATTTCCTACTGTGCAAGATGTCTTACATGCTGACTGGCATGATGTCTGGCATTCGCCGCATCCACTTTTTTTCAGGTTGCTGTTCATAGGTTTATTCAATGATTTTACATGTTTCATGTTCATGTCCCTCCTTACTATTGCTTAACTTATGTTATTATAACATTTCAATATAGGTTTCGCAATCCTTTTCTTAGGATATCATTCCGCCGGCCATGCCGCCTCCCGCACACAACGCAAATGTCACCAATATCTCTGTACTGTTTCCATGAAATGTGCGGTAGATTCCGACTGTGACAAGCAAAAGTAACGCAAAATACAATATTCCCAGAACAATTCCCCACAGGAACCGCCTGACTTTTGCAAGTTTTCCCACCACAAGTCCGCCGGTAAATGTCGAGATCAGATAGACTGCCGTCACTCCTGCCGTCACCGCGCCTTCATTTAATTCGAATTTATAAAGAGCCAGCGCCAGTATTATCAGAAGAATACCTGTCACTACATATGCCGCAAGAAGAGCTTTCACCATCCACATGATCCATACTTCATTTTGTTCTTTTTTTCTCATCTGCTCCCTCCTCATCTATCACAGATTATGAAGAGAGACTCTCATTTATGCTTCTGTTCTGTCCATAATTGTTCTATTGTTCCATCTGTTTTCCCAGAACCTTCGCTGTATATTCCGCAAGGCAGATTTCTCTTTCTTCAAACAGGTCTTTCTGATCCATGTTCAGCAGGAGTACCGCCCCGATCACATCCCCCGCACACAGGATCGGACTGATCACCTCCTGACTGTAAGGTTCTGTTTTGCTCACCACCGGCACATATCTTTTTTCTCCTGCTTTTGCATTCTGCGTCTTTCTTTCCTTCAGAAACTCTCCGAGTTCCCTTGTTATATCTTCATCCTGCAGCTCTTTCTTCCCGTTTCCTGCCGCTGCGACCACCTGATCCATATCACAGATTCCTGCCAAACATCCCAGCATCTGCGACAGACTTTCTGCATACTGTTTGGCGAATGCCGATAATTCTCCGATCGGAGAATATTTCTTCAGGATAATCTCTCCTTCCTTGTCCGTGAATATCTCCAGTGGGTCGCCTTCCCTGATCCTCAGTGTTCTTCTGATTTCTTTTGGAACGACTACACGTCCCAGATCATCGATTCTTCTTACGATTCCTGTTGCTTTCATAGCATTTATCTTCCTCCTGTTTTTTCTGTTTTTTTCTGTTTTTTCCATATTTTCTAACATATGGTTAGTATGCTGAGAAAAAGATGGAATTATTCATTCTGATATTAGACTGGATATTTTTTCAATAGTTTTGTATAATAGTTGGAAGAAAATATTAGGAGGAATGAATCATGAGTAAAATTGATGAAGTACGTGCTGATATGGTCAAAGCCATGAAAGCAAAAGACAAAGACACAAAGGAAACTTTATCCATGCTGCTTGCAGCTCTTAAGAATAAAGCAATCGACAAACGTGCGGATCTGACACCGGAAGAAGAGACACAGGTTATCTTAAAAGAGATCAAGCAGACAAAAGAGACACTCGATATGACTCCTGCAGACCGTACAGAGATCATCGAAGAATGCAATAAGCGTCTTGCAGTTCTGGAACAGTATGCTCCTAAGATGATGGATGAAGCAGAGATCAAAGAAGTTGTTGCTTCTGTTCTTGCAGAAATGGGACTGGATGCTCCTACTGCAAAGGATAAAGGAAAGATCATGAAGAACCTGATGCCTAAAGTAAAAGGCAAGGCAGACGGAAAGCTCGTTAACGAGATCGTATCTACTTTTATGAATTAAGACAGTACCATTATTAATGGGCGGCACCCGGTTGGATGCTGCCCATTCTTCTTATCTCTATTCGTCTTAGTTACCCGAAGCACTGTCTGTGCTTGTTCCGGTTGTACTTGTATCTTTGGCTTTTACGCTCAATTTCGTGAAATCAATCTTATTCCATGTTCCTTTGTGAACAGTAATTTTTTCCTCTTTCTTCCATTTCTTTAATACTTTTTTATAGTATTTATCCTGTTTCTCCGTGAGCAAGGACTGTTTCTTGGTCTCTGTGGCTGCTTCATCATTGAGGCTTGTAACTTTTGCCACATAGCATGCGGTATCGCTTTCAACCACACCCGTAAGCTCACCTTCTCCCAATTTGTCTGCTGCTTTTACAACTTCTTTAGACGGACTTACAGAATCCGAATCAAACGTTGCATCTTTTGCTTCGGTTCCCTGTTCGGTTGCATAGGATGCAAAATCTTCCGCCGTCTTTGCTCCCTCTGCAAATGCCGCAGCTTTTTCCTTTACCTGCTTCTTCTCATCATCGGATACAGTTTTATCTGATGAATCGGACGAATCTGATGATGTAGTATAATCAAACTCCACATACTGCATATGCTTCTGTACTGCTTCTTCATCTGTTACATTCACATTTGCTTCCGCTACGATTGCCGAACGCATCTTCTGCTCGATCACCATCAATGTCATGACACGTTTTACATTCTCTTCGGAACCAGATACCTTGTCTTTTTTCTTCTGGGAGTTGGCCTTGTCAAATTCTTCAGCCGCATCATTGATTGCTTTTTTATCTGCTTTTGTAAGCTTTACGTCATAATCCTTCATATGCTTTTCCAGAAGTGCCATATTCTTCAGATCATCCAGCAAAGTTTCTTTGATCGATTCTTCATAGGTCTTGCCGTCTGACGCATTTTTCGTCCACATATCATCTCCGCCGAAATAACTCGCAAAGTATGTTTCGTACTGAGCCTGTGTATATCTTGCATAGAAATTTGCAACACCTGCCGTGATCTCTTCATCTCCTGCTTTTACGACCACCGCATCATCCTTCAGCGATCCACATCCGGTAAGTGATGCTGCCATAATCCCTGCCAGCGCTAATATTAATGCTCTTTTTTTCATTTATCCTAACCTGCCTTTATTTGCTTAATGGGTCAATTATACCGCTTTTTTCTCCGCCTATCAATCCTTTCAACCCATTTAACACATTTTTCGTAATTTCCAGTGCATCTGTCTGCTTCTCTTTCAGATTTCTTCTCTTCTTCTCATAGATAAAACACGGCTGGGCTCCGTCTGCTTTGAATGTCAGTTCCCCACGGAAATCTTCGATCAGCTTCGGAATCCGTTCCGGATGTACCTTCGCTTTTTCATACATGATAAATGTGTAAACCTCTCCCTTTTGTTCGACAGCCGTTACATACAACTGATGTGCCTGTGCTTTCAATGCGGCAACTTCCAGAAGTTTCTCCACCTTCTTCGGAATATCTCCAAACCGGTCTGTCAGTTCTTCTACCATATCTTCCATTTCTTCCCGGCTCTCAATTGCAGCGATTCGTTTATAGACATCCAGTTTCTGGTATTCATTCGAAATATAAGATGCCGGAATAAATGCATCCACATTCAGATCCATCGTAGTTGTGAAGGTCTCCTCCTCTTCCATCTCACCTTTCAGATGCTTCACCGCTTCGTTCAACATCTTACAGTAAAGGTCATATCCGACCGCCTCCATATGACCATGCTGCTCCGCACCCAAAAGATTTCCCGCTCCACGGATTTCCAGGTCACGCATCGCAATCTTGAATCCTGAGCCAAGGTCCGTGAATTCACGGATAGCAGCCAGCCTCTTTTCTGCCACTTCTCTTAACATCTTATCTCTCCGGTAGAGAAGAAATGCATATGCCATGCGGTTGGAACGTCCGACACGTCCGCGCAGCTGGTAAAGCTGTGAAAGTCCAAGCCGGTCTGCATCATGAATGATCATCGTATTTGCATTTGAGATATCCAGTCCGGTCTCTATGATCGTTGTGGATACCAACACATCGATCTCTCCGTTGATAAAGTCGTACATGATCCTCTCCAGTTCATGCTCCCGCATCTGTCCGTGCGCATAGGCAACCGACAGATCCGGCACCAGCTTCTGCACATGTCCTGCTACCTCATCGATATCTTCCACACGGTTATAGACATAGTATACCTGCCCCTGTCTTGCGCATTCCCGTTCGATTGCTTCACGTACCATCTCGTCATTATATTCCATAACATATGTCTGGATCGGCATACGGTCATTCGGTGCTTCCTCCAATACACTCATATCGCGAATACCGATCAGGCTCATATGAAGTGTTCTCGGGATTGGAGTCGCTGTAAGTGTCAATACATCTACATTTTCCTTCAATTTCTTGATTTTTTCTTTGTGCTGAACACCGAACCGCTGTTCTTCATCGATGATCAGGAGCCCCAGATCTTTGAATTTCAAGTCTTCACTCAGTACTCGATGTGTTCCGATAATGATATCTACCAGTCCCTTTTTCGCATCCTCGACCGTCTTTTTCTGCTGTGCCGGTGTACGGAATCTGCACATCAGGTCAATCCGCACCGGGAACTCTTTCATACGCTGTACGAATGTCCGGTAATGCTGCTGTGCAAGAATCGTTGTCGGAACCAGATAGACTACCTGCTTACTCTCCTGTACAGCTTTGAATGCCGCACGGATTGCAACCTCCGTCTTACCAAATCCAACATCCCCACAGATCAGACGATCCATGATCTTATGACTTTCCATATCTTTTTTTACAGCCTCGATCGCCATCATCTGATCTTCCGTCTCTTCAAACGGAAACATCTCTTCAAATTCTCTCTGCCATACTGTATCTTCTCCATAGACATAACCATCCTGCTCCTGTCTTGCCGCATACAGCTTCACCAAATCTCTTGCAATCTCTTTTACGGCACCGCGCACCCTGGTCTTGGTCCGGTTCCACTCCTGGGTTCCCAGCTTATTCAGCTTTGGTTTCTTTGCATCGGCACTGGCATATTTCTGTATCAGATCCAGCTGTGTTGCCGGGATATAGAGATTCCCGCCCTGTGCATACGAGATTTTCATATAATCTTTTGAAATCTTGTCTACAACGATCTTTTCAATTCCCTGATAGACGCCTATACCATGATTCTCATGAACAACATAATCTCCCGGCTTCAGTTCCGAAAAGCTCTGGATCTTCCGTCCTTCATAAGTCTTTCTCTTTTTCTTCTTTTTTCTTTTTCCGAAAATATCTGACTCTGCGATCACAGTGAATTTAAGCATTGGATATTCATACCCTTCCGCAATGTATCCATATGCCGTCATAATTTCTCCAGGCTTTACTTCGCGGTCCAATTCTTCACCGTAATAACTGCTTAGATTATAATCTCTTAAATCTTCCGCCAGCCTCTTTGCACGGGTTCTCGATCCTGACAGCAGGACTACCCTGTATCCGTTTCTTTTCAGTCTCTTAAGATCCTGTGTCAGCATCTCAAAACTGTTATTGTACGGATTCACACTCTTAGCCTGGATTTCATAAGATTCTCTTACTTCCAATCCCCTGCACTTCATCTCTAACGCAAAAAAGCCGATACTGCTGTAAGTATTGATCTTCTTCAGGATATCTGCAACCGGAAATATCTTTGCCTCTTCTTCTTCCAGTTCATACCCGTTCTCCAGACGCTTTTTCTGCGCTTCCATAAACTCTTCTTCAATATTCTGTCCGCGCTCCACAAGACGCACCGGTTCATCCAGAAAAAGAATGGTATCTTCTTTCGAAAAATAATCCAGGAACGATACTCCCTTCTCTTCTCCCTGCGGAAATTCCACCGCCGGATAGATGGTAATTTCTGTCATATTCTCAATGGACCGCTGACTCTCCACGTCAAAAGTCCGGATAGAATCCACCTCATCTCCCCAAAATTCAATCCTTACCGGAAACTCCTCCGTCAGTGGATAGATATCCAGTATTCCTCCCCGCACTGCAAACTGCCCCGGGCCTTCTACCTGTACTTCCCTGTCATACCCTACATCAGAAAGTCTCTCTGCCATCTCGTCCAGTTTAAGGACACTGTCGTTTTGTATCTTCAGTACTTTTTCTTCAATACTCTCTTTTGGTGCGAGGTGATCCATGAACCCGTCCAGACTTGTCACAATCGTCACAGGTGTTCCGGAAAGCACTGCCTGGATTCCTTCCATTCTCTGCTTCACCAGCTCTTTACTACGGATATCTGCTTTATAGAACAGAAAATCCTTTGCCGGATACAGATAAGTATTGTTGTCCAGGAATCGGTATTCTTCATATATCTGTTTTGCTTTTGTCTCACTGGAACAGGCGATGACCTTGTATTTACAGCCATCGCCAATTGCATACATCATATGAGATTTCTGGGAATTCACACATCCGCATACACGGATCATTCCTGCATCTTTTTTCTTATTTTTACAGAGTTCTTCAAACTCTGCAAGTTCTTTTAACGGTCCGATTAAGCCCTGCATCTTTTTATGCCTCCTTAGGCTTTACTTTCCTGTTATACTGGTTCATGGCAGCCTCGATCTCTCCATTTAAGATCATTCCCACCGCATGGTCTGCGCGGTCATATCCATCTTCCATCAATTCACGGTCTTCTTTCGAAAAATGTCCCAGTACATAATCCGCCAGGTCGTATTTCTTTGGCTTCTCCCCAACACCGATCTTGATTCTCGGAAACACATCGGTTCCAAGGTTGGCAATAATATTTTTTATTCCATTATGCCCTCCGGCGCTTCCTTTCTTACGGATTCTCAACTGCCCTACATCCAGACTGATATCATCATAGATCACAAGAAGTTCGTGTTCTTCATCAATCTTATAATAATTGACCAGTTCTCTTAAGCTTTCCCCGCTCAGATTCATATACGTCTGCGGTTTTACCAGAAGCACCTTCTGTCCCCCGATCATTCCTTTGCCGATCAGTGCTCTTCCTTTTCTTCCGTCTACAGAAATATTATATCTGTCTGCCAACATATCTATGACATCAAACCCTACATTGTGTCTGGTTCCTTCATACTGAAGTGTAGGATTTCCAAGTCCTGCAATAATAAACATAATTTTTCACCTTCCATTTCTTTTATCATTCTACAAGAACCTTTTCCATTTGTCACGGAAAAATTAAACGAATAATTCTTCCACATTTTTCATACATTATAGAAAATGAAACAATCTTTGAAACCAATTACCAGGAGGTCTCACTATGAGTTCCAAAACAAAAATTGTTGTACTTCACATGAAAGAAATCATCTATACCGTTATTTTCGCAGTATTGGCCATTATTCTGATCCTGCTTTTGATATTCATGTTCCGCCCGGAACATCGCTCCGCCTCAAAAGATAACCGGATCTATACTCCGGGAATCTACACCTCAGATATCACTCTGAACAATACTGCGCTGGAAGTTGAGGTGACTGTAGATGAATCCCATATCAATTCCATCCGTTTCACCAATCTGAACGAATCTATCACAACCATGTATCCGTTCATCGAACCTGCGATCGAAGATATTGCCGAACAGGTCTACAAAAAACAGTCACTTGACAATATCCAGTATTCATCTGACACTCCTTACACTTCCCAGCTGATTGTCCAGGCCATTGAAACTGCATTGAAAAAAGCCGGAACTACAAAGTAGTTGCGGCTTTTTCTTACATCTGACAGTGGCCTGTGCGATGCCACCCGGCAGGTACTTTCGTCTTTTTGCTTTTATCCTTCAACGATAAGATAACGACCATCCGATAGCGCAAATACTTCTGATGCATCTTCAATCTCTTCGTCAGACATTCCACTGACATCCATTCCTTCCTGATCAAGGAATTCCCTGACTTCTCCGATATTATCTACGATAGAAGCCATACAGTCCTCCAGAAAAGCCTCTGCCTCTTCCAAAGTCTCTGCAACCGGTTCATCAAACAGCTGTCCCTGATTCAAAATAAACGTCTGCAGACATTCTTCATCATACTCGTACATACATCTCAACCTCCCTTATCGTAATATTACACAAACTGCAACAGTTCATCCGGTCTGTCGATCAGATCATCTGCTCCCGCAGTTTCTAACGTTTTTCTGTCCCGGAATCCCCACAACACGCCTATCGTCTTAAGGCCTGCATTCCTTCCGGTTGCCGCATCAACTTCTGAATCTCCGATATACAGGCATTCTTCTTTTGATACGTGCATCTGTTCCATAAGATACCATACTCCGTCCGGTTCCGGTTTTCTTCGGATACCTTCTTTCTGTCCCTGTGCATAATCAAACAATTCTTCTCCAAAGATTGCTTTCACAACTTTTACTGTCTGACGGTCCGGCTTATTGGAAAGGACTGCCAGGTGAATTCCTTTATCTTTCAATGCTTTCAACATCTCCGGGATTCCTTCATAAGGTGTTACATGATATGTACAATTCTGGTCAAATATACGTCCGTATATTTCCATCCCCTCTTCAATTCTTGAAGCATCTGTGTCTCCAGCTGCCTTCAGTGACTTTTCCATTAATACCCTGGCTCCATTCCCGACGAACAATCTGCACTGATCTTTTGTGATCTTTGAAAGTCCCATCTCCTCAAGTGTCAGATTTACGGAATATGTCATAGATTCCAATGTATTTGTTAATGTTCCATCCAGATCAAATATACAAGCTTTCATTATACAAATTCCTCCTGCAAATATCATAGTATGAGACCGTCAAAAATGCAATACCAAAAATGCGCCAGCCCTTAGATAAGGTACTGGCGCATAGTTTTCAACGCATTCTTCTCCAGCCTGCTGACCTGAGCCTGGGATATCCGTATCTCCTTTGCAACTTCCATCTGCGTTCTTCCCTGAAAGAACCGGAGCTTGATAATATAACGTTCCCGTTCATCAAGATGCTTCATTGCTTCCTCCAGTGACAGGTCTTCCACCCATTTTTCTTCTTTATTCGTCTGATCACTCAATTGATCCATCACATACAATGCATCTCCACCATCATTATAGACCGGTTCCTGCAGACTCATCGGTATTTGGATTGCATCCAAAGCAAACATAATATCCTCTTTGGATATGCCAATTTCTGTCGCAATTTCCTGCACCGTCGGTTCTTTCTGGTTCTTCTTTCTGTAACTTTCCCTTGCATAGATTGCTTTATATGCCGTATCTCTGAGTGACCGGCTGACACGAATGGAATTGTTATCTCTCATGTACCTTCTGATCTCTCCAATGATCATTGGGATGATGGTTGGAACACGAGAAAGTGCCTATTAATATATGCTAAAATGTATGTCTATGTCATCACCTGTGATAACCACTTTTTCAACACACTCTTTTAGCACCTTGTTTTTCTCGGAATCCGTCAGTGTATCCCACACGTTGGACATCTCTTTTATTTTCTCTATCTTTTCTCCACGTCCGGCTTTCTCCCGGATGTCTTCTGCCTTTAATTCTTCCCGTAGGTTTTTCAGTGTTTTTTCTTCTGCTTGGATGACATCTAAAAGTGTATCAGTGCCGGAGTTACCGCTTGCATACAATGTGTATAGTCGTTTCAGTTTTGCTTCGCTTAGTGATATCTCTTTTTCTATCATCTTCCGAGTGCTTTCAGATTCATTCTCTTTTTCTTCGACATTAACGATGAATCGTTTAAAACAGTCTTCTACTTCTTTTTCCACCACATCTGCCCGCACCTTTTTATTCTTGCAAGGGTTCCCCGTCTTAGATATATGTTCTTTTCCCTTGTACTGTGAGTAACACACTATCTTGGTGTACTTTCCCCACTTCTGCATCCGCATTTTAGTACCGCATTTTCCACAGTAGCACAACCCGGTAAGCATATACTTGTTGCTTACATAAGCATTCGTGGATCTCTTTTTTATCTCTTCCTGTACTTCGTAGAATAGTTTTTCGTCTATGATCGGTTCATGTAAACCTTGGTACACTCTTCCTTTGTATTGTATTTTACCTACATAAGCTATTCTCCTAATAATATTCGATACGAGCTTCTCCGAATGCATCCCGAGAATTTTTTGTATTCTATCACACGAATATCCGTCCCGGAACATCTGAAAGATAGCTTTTACCTTTTCCGCTTCTTCCGGGATGATATGTAATATCCCATCATTCCTGTCGTACCTATATCCATAAGGTATCGTACCGCCACCCATCCACAGTCCACGCTTTACACGTTCCACCATACCGGCTCTTGTACGCATATAGATAACCTCACGCTCATACTGCCCCATGACCGCATTAACGCCCAACATTACACGATCCATCGGTGTTTCATTCCGCAAATCCTCTGTGGCTGATACTACCTCTACGTTGTATTTCGGCAAAAGCTTACTCACAAGCGTAAGAGTGTCTACTACATCACGGCTCATTCTATCAAGCTTATAGATGTATACTGCCTGTATTTCTCCGGCTTCTGCATCCTCCAGAAGTTTCTGTATGTTCGGCCTTTGGATATTGCTCCCGGAATATCCCCCATCAACGTACCATCTGGCTATCTTCACGCCCCTTTTCTTGGCAAGTTCCTTTATCTTGTCTTCTTGGACATCAAGACCATACTTTTCGGTCTGTGCTTCTGTAGACACTCTCATATAACCTACATTTATTTTTTTCATGTCAATTCTCCTTTCAATTAAAAAAGAATTGACCAAGATTCTATCAAGGTCAATTCTAAAATATCACTTATTTTTTGTCAACTTTTCTGAAAGAATCCTTTTTACCGCTTTGTTATGGATTTCATAATTCGAAAGTTCTTCTTTTGTCACTTGTTTGCCGTTCACAAAGATTCTTACCATCCGCATCACTCCTTTTCGGTAGTATTCCCGTGTTTGTGTCTTTTTATTCCGAATAGCCTTTCTGCCATCTTTCCATCGTCATGTTCTCCCCAAAGTATCCACCTATACATTTCATCCAAGACTTTCCTCCGATAGCCCTGGAAGTCTTTCCTTGCAATCGGTATCCAGTAACGCTTGCTTATATAGTCATATCCGATTCCTGTTATAAGTGAGAAGAACAATATACCAGACAAGTCATTATTCGCATTTTGACACCATTTCAGTAATTCAAGCTGATCGTTTCCACGCATCCTCTGGCATTCGTTCAACATCTTTTTTTCATCTTCTTCGCTTATGTAGTAGATGTCTTTATGTGCCCCTCTCAGATATTTGTCTCTTACTCCGGCCATTAATCAATCCCTTCCTTTTCGCATATCCTAATACATCACTTTTGACCAAATAGTAGTTTTTCTTTCTTTTTACCGTCTTCTCCTTTGTCTTTTCTTCCAATGCATTCATCATTAAGCGCATCCTCTAACGCTTTTTTCTCTATTCATATTCCTCGACTACCTCCAGTTTTTTCAGATCCTCGATAAGCCACGGTTCGAAATCTGACCATTTGACCATTGGAAAATCAACATTGAAGTGTCGATTTAAACTCAAACAACAATCACCAATCCAATTCCAATACTTTTCCCCTTTTCTTGGCTGTGTTTCATATACAAACACCTTGCCATTTTTATCTCTTGCAATGTATCTACGCTCTTCTCTGAAATACTCCAAAAACGCTCTATCTCTCTTACTAATCACTGGCTTTTCAATGTACTCCTGCTCTACCCACTCTCTTATTTCCTTTACACAATTAGGAGGTGCAAATAAGCATTCACTGCAAGCAATACTACCGCACTTTACTATACGTTCACTTCCTTTAGTTACTGCAATACTATCTCCACTACAAGCAACCTCCATGATCTCTTTTTCAAACTTCTCTTTATTCTTCATCTCTTCCACCCTCTTTCAACTTGTGTTTAATCTCTTCTTTTTCTTCCTCGTTAAGTGTTCCGCCATAAATCCAATATACCAAATCAAAACTTACAAATATGTCATTTCCTTCGAATCTAATATATTTAGGTTTCTTCCCAAAATGAACTTTCATCAATCTCACTCCCATTCACTTTTCACAATTTCAATGGCTTTATCCATTCCATCTCCGTATCCGTCATAATACTGGCACGTATCCGCTTCGCAGACAGCTATATCATCATCTGCCTTATCGGATAGTACTTGTAGCTTTTCGATAACCTTATCTAGATCATAGGCTGTCGGACTTCCAACTATGTATCCTATCGCAAGGCTCATTCCCTCTATAACATCCAGATTGTATTGGTATTTCATACGGTCCATATCAATTCTCATTCTTCTTATAAGCTTGTCCGCATCAATCAGTCTCATAATTACTCTTCCTCTCTGTAAGGTTCCGGCAATGGTGTCCACTGAACAACATTGGCTAGAACAGGAAAACCTGTATTGGCATTTATCCAGCACTCCATGTGATCAACGATTTTAAAATAAGCGAATATGCACATTCTGTCCTCAATGCTGCATTCAATATCGGCTACTACAATCTGTCTATCTTTTGGTAATCTCTCGCTGCATGGAATCCATTTGCCAAAATCATTATTTTCCTGCTCTATCAATTCAAAACACTGTTCTTTCCACTCAAGCACATATCCCAGAGTGTAAGAGCCATACCCGATGTAATCTTCGTTATTGCCTATCTTTCTATACTTAATAGCGTAATATGGTTTTTCTTTCGTCCCAGTCACTACAATGTCAATGCTATCTACCTTTATCTTTTCCTGTTCTTTATTTCCCGTTGGTGCATATGTATTATCCATGCTATTCTCCTTTCTCACTCAGCTCTTTTATCTTTTCGTCATATTCTTTAGCTGGAACGATTATGGCGCACAACCTAACATTGTTTCTATCCACGCCGTGATTTTTGAAATGGCAATCTCTTTTTAGGTTTACATACTTATCACCGACACAATATGCAAAATCTATCCGGCAGAGCGGGTTCTCTCCTATTATGTAACTTTCTATAATAACTCCGTTCCCATAATCTCTTAAATATTCATAGTATGCCCATAGAGGTTTGTTTTTGTCTCTTTCAGATACGATCTCGCCAGTGTTTCTGTCTACCCAGTACATTTATTTCACCTACTTCCCGAAATATAACCACCATTTCAACACTTTTAAGTCTATCTTCCGTTCTTTCATTTTCCTTATTTCTTTATTATTGGATTCATACACATCAATTTGCTTCTTTACCAGCTCGTCTGATTTTAGATCCGGATACAAAGATACAAGCGTAATTGAACTTTCATTTTTCAATTCTCCGTATGTATCCGTCTCGAATTTCATATACTGCGATACAAGCATGTCCATTTGGGCTTCTATTTTTGTATTTTCTTTTTTGTACATTGCTATCTTTTCATCTATAACCGCCCCATCTTTTACACCTGCACACAAAACAATAGCTACAATCAAGCACACAAATGCTCCAACCAGCGGAATGCATGCTAAATCTTCTCCATCTGCTAATATAGCCAAAATCGTAAAGCCTAAAAAAACGAAAAATAATAAAATAATCATACGTCCACCTCTTCGTCTGCCGGAAATTGAAATGTAAATTTATCACAAACGCTATCCTTGTAATCTTCTGCGACATGGTCTTTCAGCATTTCGATTTGCGGTCCCATTCCACATAACACGCTTCGGTTGAATTCGCCATCCGCATATTTTTTTCTGCACATCTCCATAGCCTTTTCAGCTTTCGCTTCTTTGCGATATCGCGCGATTGTAATTGATTCCTGTAATCCCGTTGTCACACCAAATATAGATGTTCCAAGTCTTTGAAGTATTATTGATTCATAAGGGATATCGTAGCATCCATCTTGACTAATTATTCTCATTATCTTCCACTCCTTAACATACAGAATAGTAATTCTGTCATAGATCTTTTCCTTAGTCCCATTCTGCAAGGCTTTACTACCTTTAATTCCCATCCCATCATATTTGTATCATCTATCGGCGTTGGATTTTGGAATTCATCTTCTGGCTCTTTCATGTACGGGACAGCTACCATAATTCCCCAATATTTAGATGATTCCGGGTTGCATTGGTGTAAGTGTTCATCAAACTTACCGTTTTGCAAATCTGGTATCAAGTCTTTGTAGCACTCCATCGTAGTTACTATATAGTTCTTTTCTCCATAGAAATTCAGTCCATTCCCGCTATAAACATCTTCCTTGCAGCTTTTAATTTCGTAACAAGTAAATATTCCTTTTTCCACCCCGGATATAGACATTTGATCTCCGGGTGAAAACTGCATATAATCCACGCGTTTTGCCTTGGATGTCCACGGGTCAATACTCACTTCTTTTGCATAATGTTTTCCAAAAACGTTTAGTTTGGTGCGTTCAAGGGTATGCGACAGGAAAAGTGTAATTTCTTTTCTATTCATTTTCATCCTCCTTTACATAATCCGGGCATTCTTCCATGTATTCATATTGATCTAAATCATCACACAGGATATTGCATTCTTCGTACTTCTCACATTCCAGGCAACATTTATGTTTTGTTTTATCTACTACACATTCATTTCTGCATCCCATAACCTTTCCTCGCTAATCGTGTATATCCAGTACAGTAAGGAATCCGTCCATATCTTCATCGTCTATCGAATCCCATTCATATGGTTCCATAATTTTTTCAATTTCCTTTTCTGTAGGTAATTGTTTAGTTAATAAATGTATACAGTAATGCATATTTTTCTTCCTTTCTCCTTAAAAATGGGTAAAAAAATACCAACCACCGAATACTGATGGTTGGTAGATGAAATTATGCTTCTTTATACCGTTTCAAATCTGATTCGTCTAGCTTTTCAAAAACAAATCCGCAATCAAGACATATATACCTTTGCGTTTCAACCGACATTATATGTGCAGATTCTGTACAGGTTACATTCCCTTGCACACTTACTTTTTCTGGAATTCGTTTTGTTAAGACTGTACTTTCACTAATTCTTTCGGTATTTTCGCTTTTACAAAATGGACATTTCATTGGCATTTCCTCCCGTATATTTTATACGGAAATTATACCATTCCAACCATCAATATTCAATTGTCAAGGTACTTTCATGATTTTTCTCCACGTTTACAAATATCTAAAGCACAATGCATACATCTTTTGCTCCCAGTCGCACCGAGATAAAAGCTCGTCAAAATCCTTTTCCGGCATGAACTTTATCCCGTAATGCAATCTGGATATGAATTTATATAATTCTTCAAACATTGCTACTCCTTGTATTTCTCTATAATTTCCATAATTGCTTTCATATGATATGCCATGTTTTGGATATCTTCATCTTTAATCGAACCAAGACCGTATTTCCTGTCAAAGTCCTCAAACGCACGTCTTCCATCTTTAAATTGTTTAAACATGATAGCTAATTCATTTTCTTTTTTTGCATTTTCATCATACTCATAAAAAATCTCATTCTTATCATGTTCTCCGAATTGATCTGTCTCAATCTTTGTCCGTTTCGGAGTAATTCTTGTAATTTTTGCCGGAGTAATTAACTGGTGTCGGAATGATGATTTCCATCCGCAGCTCACCTCTCTTGCAACTCCTACCACATCCCCGACTTTCAATGCGTCTTTGTCTATCTTTCTTAATTCAATGTACATAATTAATCTCTCCAATCAAATGCTTTTCCACATTTAGGGCAATAATATATATCTGTCCCATCAAGCACTCCAGGTTTATGTGTTGTCGTAAATCTTCTTTTGCACTGCGGGCATTCCCACAGTGAACAAGTATCGCTCCTGTTATGTAGAAATATCGGTTTTTCTGGAATTTGTTTTCTGAGTGCCATATCTACATTGCTTGAATCGAATTGAATTTTATTTACTACTGCATCTGGTCTTTTAGCCATATTTTTCACCTTTCTACGCAAATCTTAATTTTTCTGCAATTGTTTCAATCACATTCACAGTGACTCCATTTCCAGCTTGCTTGTATAACTGGCTATCCGAATTTACGAACTGTGCTTTTTCAAAATAATCGTCCGTCCAACCTTGTAGCCGGAAACATTCTTTTGGTGTTAGTCTTCGAATCGCTATGTAGCACTGATATTTTTCATACCAGACAGCATATACAGTCAGTTCTTCGGATACCTGTACAAAAATTCCTTGATTACAACTTGTGTCGAGTGTGTTGGCGATTTCTTGTCCGACTCTTCCTCTTCTGGTTTTGCTCCCAGGAGCAGATAAATTTACGCTATCTACACCTACTCTGCACTCTGAATAACCCTGTTTTGTTGCTTCGGCTACCTTAACTGCAAGTTGGTTATCTTTTTGCACTGTTGATAATGTGTTCACTACTCCATCATCTTTGCGGATTTCTTTTCCGTAATCACTACGAACATTCCGTAGCACTCCGAGCGGCTCTATTCCTACTCCATGTCTATCCTGTCCAGTAAGTGTAAACATCGGCTCACCATCTTCTTTGAATCTCCGTCCATTTTGTCTTTTTTCAGCACGATCAGGAGTAAGAACAGGAATTGCGATCTTATTCCCCTCCCCTTTATTTGTTGTTAGGCTCGGACTCACACCGTTTGAATCGTATACATTTCCGTTCATCCCTTTACCTGATGGATTAACATTGCACACAACACCAACACTCCTAGGTTCTTTGTAATCTCTGCTTGTCAGTGTTGGACATATTCCTTCATACTCTCTCACTTTTCCATCTTGTCCAATATAGCTTGTGTCAAAAATAATCGGAACTTTTGGCTCTGTATTCCCCCCAGGTTTTGTACTTATAGTCGGAGCTAATCCTTCGCTGCTATATACTCTATCCCTCTGTGAATTTCTCCCGTTCAGACAGCCGAACAAATTTAACGAAACACTATTTTCTCCGTCTGCTCTTTTGACAGGAAATACTTTTGCAGAACCTCTCCCTCTAAGATGTCCGATAATGAAACACCTTTCTCTGTTCTGTGGCACTCCGAAATCTTTGGAGTTGAGCACCTGCCATTCTGCATCATACCCCCCTGCTCCATTTCAATGAGCAATCGGGCGAAATCCCATCCTCCATTAACACTAAGCAAATTCTTAACGTTCTCAATGAAAAGGTAAGCGGGTTTATCTTCTTCTTTGAGCTGTCCGATAAGGTACATAACTCTGAAAAACAAGCTTGAACGGTTTCCTTGAAATCCAAGTTGTTTTCCTGCAACTGAGATGTCTTGGCATGGGAATCCGAAACACCAACAGTCTGCTTTCGGAATATCATCGGCGCACACTCTCCTAACGTCATTTGCGTACCATTCTCCGTTTCTGTATTCATCTTTTAAAATCTCCTTCTGCCTTTTTTTCTGTGGCAATTCATCTAACTTCTTTCTCTGTTCGTCTGTGAGAAGGTGCATGGAAATATAACTCGCTGTAGCAAATTTATCAAATTCGCAAAAACCAACACATTCATGTCCGGCCAACTCCATTCCCCTTCTAAAACCACCTATTCCGGCGAACCAGTCTATAAATTTCACTCTCACATCCCCCAATCCTGTCTTGAACTATCATTCCCGGCTACTCCATTCCTCTTAGCAGTAGTTCTTCCGTTAATCCCGTACATTTCATACAATCCTTTCGTAGCACGTATGCCGTTCCAGTGCATAGAATCTGTTGGTTCATGGTAGAGTTTTATAAAATCATCCACGCTATAATGCATTTTGGGATTTCGCTCTGTATAATCTCTTGCCCGGTCTTCACTGCCATATCCGCATTTCGGTGCAAGTTTTATGAATTCTTCTTTTTTCATCTTCTCGAAAGGAGCCGATATATCTTTGCCCGGCCGGAGCTCCGTACTCCTTTCCGTAAATTACATATTGTTTCTAAGAATTACGTCTATATATCCAGTTTGCAGTTCATATGCCGGCATTACATCTTTTACCCATATAATCGCACCCTTTGGATGTTCGTACTTCCATTCTTCTTCCGTCAGTTTCACATTTCTTAGTACCCACGCATGAGGTCTTTTATACCTTTTCTTCAACTCTGAATAAGATATGTCAACACAGTGTTTTTCTCTTTCCTCAGACCAATCAGAACAGGATATGGGATATGTAGAGTCTATAATACATGTGCCTTTCACAAGGTTTGTCCCACTTTCCAGTAAATAGATCGGCTGTCCTATTTTCTTGGTATTACTACCTCTTATTTCAATAGTTTTCTTCCCACTAAGGATAAGATTTAACCATCTCTTTTTTACAATTAGTCCATCCATCATTTCACCTCGTTTGCTACCTTGAATCCCATCCTTGCCACATTCCTTATATTTTCTCTTATCAGTGCTTTGTTTGTAATATGGTGCTTATTAAGCCATTCGTAATCCTCAGCACGTTCATGTGCATAACGTTCAGCTTCGTATTCACACTCTGCTTTTGCAACTTTCAAACACTGAATCATGTAATCAATCTTTTCTCCTGTGTTCATGGTTACTCCTTTACCCGGCAGATTCTCTCTGCTACTGCATAAAACTTTCCTTCATGGTCTTCGCAATATTTTTTCAGCACTCTTTCCTGTGCTTCATCTTCTGATTCTCCGACTATTTCTTCCTCATGTACGCATTGCTTGTCTTCAATAATTCTGACAATGTAAATAAATTCCGTCTCAATCGGCTTTTTCTCATGGTCTGCTTTCCACTGTTTGAGACATTCAATAACCTCTTCTGGATGATTGATTGCAAATTCTTCACAGCCACACTCTCCACTTTTTTCATAGACTGGACAAGCATAGCAATTGCTGTCTTTGCACACTTTTGCATACAGCCTAATAGCTTCTTCCGCACTCATTTCTTCTACAGATTCAAACATTTCATCTGTATAATACCCATATTCTTCATCTTCTTTGATGCGATAATAATCTTGGCAAACTTCCGAAATCGTTACTGACTTGCCTTTGAATTTCTTCATTTTTTCTGTAAATCCCCAATTCCCATATGCTCCATCAACTACTAGACCGCTTATAACTCTCACCTTATCTCCAACCTTATATTTCACTTTCTATCCCTCCTAAGCCAAAACTTTCGTTTCTTCTTTTCCTGTTTCTCTTTCTGTTTTTTAGACCACTCCGCAAGATATTGTTCCTGCTCCTGATCCTCCTGTTCCTGTCGTGTCACTATGTCACCTCTTTCATCAATTCCTCTATATACAGATCCATACTGTGAACCAACTTGATACAATTTCCATGCAATGCATGGTTCTTCCATGAATTATATTTCTCATAGAATTTTTCTTCCGTGAGTTTCCCGGCTTTCACATCTTTTACCAGTTTTCGAAATTTCTTCTTATTCTTCCGCTTGTTCTCTCCTGTCAGCTTCCGAATATATTTCCCATCGGCTGTCATATAATGATGAAACCCTAAATATCGCATTCCTTTTCTAAACGGTATGATCTGTGTCTTTCCGTTCAATTCAAGTCCAAGTGTTTTTAGCATTTCTCTGATACATTCCAAACACCATTTCAAATATTCCTTATCTTGATGAATCAAGTAGAAATCATCCATATATCTTCCATATTCAGTAATTCCAAGCTCGCCGGTTGCCATACAATCTACTGCATGGACCATAAGCAGTGCATAGACCTGTCCGGCTTGATTACCAAGTGGTAAACCTGGATTCTTGCTACTATCAATCAGTGTATGATTCAGCCATGTTGTGTACGAATCTTGGAAGAAATAATCTACAATGTCTTTCAGTATTTCATGATCAATTTCGTAAAAGAAATGTCTTATATCGCATTTCAATATCCATCCGTCTACGCCATGTCTCTGATAGAATGATTCCATGTGGTCCCTTAATCCATCTAATGCATACAGTGTTCCTTTTCCTATTTGTCCGGCAGAATTGTATTTTATAAATACATTCTTCAATTTTGGATGCAGAATGTTGTCACAGAGTATGTGTTGCACTACCTTATCTTTAAATGAACATGATTCAATTACTCTTTGTTTCGGCTCATATATTTCGAACCGGTTATACGGAGCAACTGTATATGTCTGATTATCTAACTGCTCTTTTAGGATATTGATTCCGTCTAAAGCGACATTAGAAAATCTTGCAGTGCTGCTATTAAATTTCTTGCCAGACTTAGCTTTTCGATAAGCGTAATACAGATTCCCATAATCCGTGACAATTTCTTTATCCATTGGTACTCCTTTATATTTACCTCTATGAGGACGGTCCGTTTCCTTTTTGTATCTTTCCCGATTTCGGCTTGATGCCTACTCTGACTCCCTGTTATACAGAATGGGTGCACCCCGTTACTGTTGTTGTAGTTATTGTTGTTGATGTTACCGGACGGAGAAACAACCGCTTAACGGAAACGAACCTAAAGTGCATTTATCTTTGCCGGTCTTTGGTTCTCCATGCAATAGCCATATGTTTTACATCAGATACCAACTTTGACCAATATTCCACGCTCTTTTCACTGATGATATTCAGCTCATAGGACATCTCTATGTGGAAAAGTAGTTCATCACAATACGTAATTGCTTTCGTCTGCATTTCAAGTCGATCTCTTTTATAATTCTTGATATCCGTTCTATTTGCTTCAAAGAGCATTTCATAGATTTCCATTGACTTATTCTGCATTTTATCAACAAGTGAAAATCTATATTTTTTTGGATATCGGTTGGCATTGCTGGTCACTTTCAATGTATGTGTGGCCAGTTCCTTCGCTTTTTGAATTACTTTCAGATCATTCTCTGCCATTAATCATCATCTTCCTCACAAGATTCAAAGATTGAAGAGGAAAAGATACAAACCGGGCGCACCCCGAGACTGTCGTAGTAGATAAAGTTGCGGATGCTACCGGACGGAGAAACAACCGCTACAAAGGTGTCATCATTATTACAAGCCGTGCTGTCTGGTGTAAGTGTCCACCACCATTTACCCCTATTCGGCAGGAACTTTCTATACTTCCGGTATTCATCCACGGAAATAAGCGAAACATAATCTCTGCAAGTCCCATATTCCGTCTGACCATCTAATGAAAGTAAATCGCGCTCAAATTCAACCAGTGAATCCACTCCCAACTCATTCTCAATCTTTTTGCGAAGATCTGTGTTGAGCTCATTTCTCAAATCACTGCTTTTCCAGTCGTTGCAATTATCATCAAACCCTCTGTCTCTTCCGTAAAAATCTTCCGAAATTGCAAAATATCCTTTTTCAAGCTTGTCCAACACCAGCCAGTTAATACCGGCAACTTCAATCGTCTTTCCGATTTCCGGCTTCTGGTATTTTTTTCTTAACTGTTCAAAAGCTTCATTAAGATTTTTAAGGTTTTCTCCGAATTCTTTTAACGTCATCATGTTTTACTCCTCCTCAACTTTGGATACAAAGATATTAGATTTTAAGATACAAAATGGGCGCACCCCGTAACTGCTGTAGTAGCTATTGTAGACGATGACACCGGACGGAGAAACAACCGCTACTGAATACTCCCATCCTCTTTCTTTCGTGCTCCAAGATGTGCAAGTCCAGTACCAATCCGGTAGGTCTTTGTTTACAAGCAGATCATTGTATTCACGTGCTTCGTCAAATGTCAGAGGTCTTACTTTTGTCAAGAGTTTTCCAAATACCTCCTGTCCATCAACTGTTACTAATCCGGCTTCATTTGTGCAAATATTTTCTTTCCCAAATTCTTCAGAAAACTCATTGAGAATTTCGCCTTCGCACAGTTCTCTTAATGATGATTTCCTGTATTCCGTACAATCATCATCAAATTTCACATCTTCACGATATAAGTCTTTTGTAATAACTGCAGTGTAATTTTCTTTCTGTTCCAGTACAATGAATCTTCCAATTCCTGTATCAAACTTTCCGCCAACCGGAATGTCTTTCAGCATCACTTTGTTTTTCTGGTCTTCTTTTTCGATAGCTGCTACTAATTTCTTTGCTAATTCCAATACATTACTGCTCATTATTCTTTTCCTCCTGTTTCTTTTTCCAATATTCATACGGATCCGCATAATGTGGTTTCCGTTTAAACTCCTCAATAGCCTGTTCCTGTCTTGTCACAAAGTCACATCCGAACAGCGTTCTTTTTGCTACGTCTTACTATTCTCCGCTTTTTCTTTGTTTCTCCAGGTAATTCCGCTTTAGCACTCGCCCAACTACAGTCTGCCAAAGGACAGATAAAACAGTTTGGATAAGTGCATCCATCCGGTTTTTCCATGTTTTTCCTCCTATGTAATAAGTTTTCTAGCCAGATCATTCATGTCATAGTTCCGGCCATCGAAATTATTGAATCCTTTTTTCTCCTGTCCGCTATCCTCGTACTGTCCCTCAAAAACTTTTGTAAAGTTGTTTGGTAACACGAACCAGTCAAATGTTATCTTCCAGTTTTTCACTTTTCCTTGTAAGTACTTGCTTTTCTTCACGTTATCCACAGCTTGCAAGACCTCATCTAAACCGTTACTTTCTAACCTCGCTTGCACATTCTGATATCTTTTGGAACTCTTCTCTATCTTCTTTACAGGTTTTATCCCGTAGCTTTCCAAATCGTTCCAGGCTTTTATGACAGCTTCAACGGATCCATCGTCTTTCTCCGGTTTTTCTTCCTGTCTGGTCGGCTTTTCTTTTTTTTCATTCTTCTGTTCAGTCTGGTATCTTGCATAGTTATTCACCGTATATACGGTATATCGGTTTGTGGTTTTACATGTAATCTCACCTGTTTTTCTCAGATGCGAAAGTGCTGTCCTTAATTCACTCTCAGACAACCCTGTTTCTTTCGAAAGAACGGATATCGAAGAGACAAATGATCCTCTTTTAATCTCTTCTCCTCGGAAGCTTGCATCTTTCCAGTTGGCTTTTAACAACATGTGTAAGAATAACCGACACGTCTTTATATCTGGATACCAGTCCCATTCCAGTATTTTTCTGCTAAGTTTTATGTAATTCTCGCTCACACTTCTTCAATATCCACCTCAATTCTCGGATTTTTCTTATCAACATAGAATTCATCCGTGAATCCCACTATGTTTTTCCATCCATCATCCTGTAAGACTTTGGTATCTACTAATGCATCTTGGATACACTTTCGCCCAAATGCGCTTACATTATCCAAGTCACGTCTCTTATCCGGCTCATACCATCGGTAGTGCATCCGTACCTTTCTTGTTATTCGCAATCTTCCGAATTGCTCGTATATAGCTTGCATCACACGTGATTCATTATCTTTCTTCATATCCGATCCCTTGTACCTGTTTGTATTCAGTGCACGGATATAATCATTCATGTTGTTCAGTTTCCCTTTTATGATTAGTATGTAATGCATTGTATTCCCCCGCCATTTTCCAACTTGTAAACGTCTGTTTCATGCACCGCCTTTTAAAAAGGCTTGCCCTCGCCCTCGAAAGTTCTGTGCCTAAATACTCTTTCAGTGCTCTTTCGTCCTCTGGATCACCCGGTATCGGCCTGAATATTCCATATCCGACATTGATGATGCAATCTCCATTGCAGTTTTCTTTCTCTATCATTTTTCGTAGTCGTCGATCAATAACAGGGTTTGCCGGGCGTTGCATGGCGTTTCTATGTCCATCCGGTATTCGATTAAAATAGCTTTCTGCCGTCTCTCTATTCTTTCCCAACGCTTTTCTCCTTTCTGCCGGAGTGTGGCTTCTCCGGCCGTGATACAATATCTTGTGCTGTGCATATCGAATGGGTGAGATGATATGCGTTAGAACCTGTTAATAGTTCCTGTGCCACATGAATCTATGTTAATTAGTTACAACCTGTTCTTTCCGAACACCTGTATGAATTCTTCTCTTGTACCGTAGTGTTCTTCAAAATATCTCTGTGCCATCTGCTTAAGCTTTAAGTCCAATCCCTTGTTTGGATTCCCGTGTACGCTTTCTTGTGTAAATTCGTGTAAATGTGGTGCTAACGGTATCACGAATCCGTATTCTTCCGATTTTTTTCTGTACGGGCCATAGAAAATGTGGTGTCTGTGACAGTTTGGACTTCCCGTAAAGTAGCAGTGATCCATATCGTCAGTGAATACACTTTTAAGTCTTTTCGCCAATCTTCAAACCCCATCTTTCTTTCATTTCGCTGATTTGGTTCGGTGTCATAGTCTCTATGCCAAGTTCTTTCGCTTCGTACACAGTCCCGTCAATCAGCTTTGACATTTCATCGGTATCATAAGTATGCGACCCTCGCATTACCAGATTCACCCGGAATACTTTCCCTTTCTGATTGGTGGTTGTCCTCGATGTAGGTTGCAGATGAACAAATTCCACATTGTATGCGTCAATATCATCGTCCAACGGAAGCGGAACTAATGCACCGTTAATGGTTTCATACTGTCCGTATTCCGCTATTAGCTTATTCTTTATGTATACCTTGCTGTTCCCGGTCACATCTGCAATCTTTCCAACCAGTACATGAAAGTAAGAGTTTGCATCGAGACTTCTTTTTTTCTTGTATGCTTTAATTGTTATTGCAATCTGCTTACCTCTAAGGTTCTCAAATGCCTGTCTTGCGTCTTCATTTAGTGTTAGACTGGCTTTTTGCTTATTGGTGGCAAAATCCACCGCTAAGCTATCAAAAGTCCCTGTATAGTCCATTTACACACCAAACATCTTTCTGGCTTCTTCTTGGTTATCCCGGAACCACCCGTACTGCTGTTGTGTCAGATCTTCAATCTTCTGTGCACTGTATCCGGCTATAGCCTTCACTTCATCAATTTTGTTTTTTTCAAATATCTTCCGAAGTTCTTTTATCTGCCCTTGTGTAATCTTTCCGTCATTGGCTTTCTGTTCTTTCTTTCCACCACTCTTTTTATCGGCTCCCGTCTGCTGTGCGTATTCGTTCGTGTCAGGATCCTTTACATCATCCAAAAGAAATAATGCGTTCATTGCGTACTTTCTGGCGTAGCTTGATGCGGATCCCGTAACCTGTGATTCGTCCATCTTCGGTTTCGTCTCCGGCTCCCGTGCATACGCCGGAACAGATATTTCTCCACCATTTTCGCAGTCGATAAATGTTGCTGTCGATTTCACGTATACTCTTCCGGCTATCTCCACGATTTCATCTTTCAGCGTAAGAGATACATTGTATTCCCTTGAATATTTCTTGAACTCATTCAAGATACTCTCTGCGCTTCTGTAATCGTATCCACCAAAATCGTTATGTTTGTCTTTCGGTACATCCATTCTTGTCTGGATCTCGGAAAGCTTCTCTGTGATATCAAGTTCACGTTTGCTATTTTCTTCTGCCATTACACATCTTTCCTTTCAAAGTAAACGCCGAGAGAAGTTAATGCCATTTCAATCTCTTCCAGTTCTGCATCCGTAGCCTTAACCGTAAATACTACTGTCTTCGAATCTTCCGTGGTGAGTTCCGCTGCTTTTACTTCGTCCACCGTCTTAATCTGGTCGATGGCTTTCTGTTCCGCTTCTGCCTTAAGTCTTTCCTCTTCACGGATTCTGGCACGTTCTTCTTCTCTTACCCTCTCGCGTTCTCTTTCGAGTTCACGATCACGTCTTTCCTGTTCCTCTTTCTCTTTTCTCCGTAAGATTTCCGCTTTTTCCTGTTCATAGCGGTTAATCATCTGGATAGCAAGAGCAAGGTTGTTGTTCTCCATGTACAGGTTCAACGCCTGTTCCTCTTTTTCGGACTTCATGGCCTTAATGGTTGCAATATCCTGTCTGGTCTGCATAACCTTTAGGTTTATCTCTTCCCGGATAGTTTTCATTGTGGTGGATGCATTTGTCCACTTCTCACCGTAGATTTTTTCCAACGGCATGTAGTCATGCAGTTCCACTTCCACCAATTCGTTGTACAGGTTCTGGATTTCTGCTTTTTTCTCTTCCACACGCTTCGCTTCGAACTCTTTCACCTGTCCGTCAATCAGTGCGATAGGTTTATCAATCACTCCGATCAGCTCTTTCACATTGCCCTCAAACACTTCGTAAGGCTTCATGTACTCTTTCTTCACTTCAACCTTGCGGTCGTTTACTGCCTTTCTCAGCTTTCTAAGGTCTGCCAGATCTCCTTTGGCTTTCTGCTTGTCCTCTTCTGCAAACTGCTTTGTCTCATACACTGCCATCTCTGTTTCAAGAGATTTCTTTATGTCCTCAAAGTTTCCGGTTATAACTCCCATCGTCTGGTTTACGGTTAATTCCAATTTCTGCATTTCGTTTACCTCCTAAAGTACTTTCACGATTGTTTTGCACTTGTTTTTTTCTGCCACCTTGTCGGCAAGCTTATGCACATAAGCCTTGTCCATATCTGTTTCATAGGCATATGCCCCGATACGGTATTCTAAGTCCGGTTTGCAGATCATCCATATCTCTGCCATCTTCTTTCCCTCCTGTGATCTCTTTCACGCATTCTTCACATAGCGTCTGTCCGTCAAATGTGTATAAGCCGTCACCACTGTATACAGGTCTTCCACAGCATGTGCAATATTCCTGCTTTTCTTCTTCCGGCTCCGGCGGTATGGTCTTCCAATGGTCATATCCTTCAATGTTCTCCATCTTCATCCCATCCCATCATTGCGATTATATCTTTGCTGTCTATGTATTCGCGGTTCATTACATATCTCCTTAAAGCTTCTAACTGTCCATGCATATAAGCGTATGATTCCATCACTTTTTCCGTGTTCAGTTTTTTACCAAGTTCTATATACGCCTGCATCATTGCCCTTGTATCGTTTTCTTTTTTCTCTTCTCCCATGTTCAAATCTCCTTTCATGTGTTATAATTTTCTTGAATACTTTTCTGAGTGCTTGATTGGATTTTATCCATCGGCACTCTTTTTTTATACACATCCGGCTATCATAACCGCCAATGCGTATAGCGTTATCACAAGTGCTATCCTGTAGTAGTTAAGCTTGTCTTCCATGCGCTCTACCTCCTACCCGATCATAAGTGTCAGCATTGCAATGAATGTGACGAACCATAAGCAACGCCAAAAGATTAGTTTTCTTTTCAACTTGCGGATGATCTCTGTTGCCATTGTCATACGTGTTTTTCCTCCTGTTCCTCAGATTTGCGAATTACAGGAGAATGTGTTATAATAAACCTGTATTCGCTAAGTGTTCTTTAGCGGTACACCGCCCTGTCTGGTATGCCAGTACCAGCGGGGCACTTTTTACGCCCTTTTTATCGTCAGACCGATTGTGTCTGACATATATCTATATTCTTTTTATTCTTATTCTTCTTTATATTCTTCTATTGTTGTCAACTGGCTTGCGAATTGATTGTTAATTGATTGTTATGTGGCTTGCTAACCGTTTTCACTTGACAAGCAGTTTTGCCTTATTTTTCAAGGGTTTTAGCTTGTCATTTGCTTGTCAACTGGCTTGTCAAAATTTTCGATTTTTTGAAAATTTCTTTAATTTTGGCTTGTCAATTGATTGTTATCTGAGTGTCATTTGGCTTGCGACCAGTTGCCGTTTTCCCCTTATTTTTCAAGGGTTGCGGCTTGCTAAGTGGCTTGCGATTTGACCAAAAATCAACTACCATTTTCACGTTTACCGCAACAATAATTTGAATACATTGAAAAATAAATATTTTTAGGCTTTTTTACTGCCTTTCGCACCTGTTTTTTTCACCTTTTTATGTAAGTTATTACCGCCAATGATGTTCCCGTTTTTATCCAGTTCGTCCCAAACATAGCGCCCTTTACCTGAGTTTCGCCACTGTGAAAATCCTCTCAATTCTCCGTAGTCAAACCATTCTTTTATGAGTTTTACATGACTGTCTACCATGCACTGAACGGTAAATTCCATTGTTGTGCCAACCGGAACAGTCTCTGAAGATGCAAGGGATATTCTTTCTCCCTGTGGTGTATTTGCCCGGAGCGGTCTCTGACACGTTCCCATATCCCCGTCAAAAATCAGTGGAATTTTGCGCTCTTTCACAAAAATAAGACCGTCAATCTCCTTTTTGTACGCTTTGATTTTTGATGATTCACTACCTTTAACCTTGCGGAGCATTCCGCATGAATCTTTGAACATTCCTTTTATCTGGTAGTCATATACGAACGGTTTTCCGTCTTCGTATTTGTGGAAAATCGTCATTGATTTCTCTTCTACTGCATCTACACCCAGTGTTGCTACTTCGTCCTCACGGGACGGTGCGTCCGGTGACTTTGATGCGATATAAGTCCGGTGAATCTCCTTATCCGCACACTGAGAACCTAATACTTCCTCAGTGAACGTAATTCTTACTTTCAATTCTTTCATGATACTGTTTTCTCCTTTTCAATTTGTTCTGGTTGCTTTGCTACTCTACGCTCTTCCTTTTCTTGTCGAAACTGTGCTCAGCTTTTCCGTTTCAAAGCTTTTCACTTCGTTTCCTTAGCTTCGCCTCGCCCTTCTTTTCCGTCTCATAGCAGCGCTTGGCTCTTCAATTCCTTATCTTTTCGTGTCTGTTCATGCTGATCTGCTACTTTTCGAATCCGTGCTAAGCGTCACAAAGCCATATCATTTCTTTTCTAGTCTCTGCCATTCATTTCCATCTCAGTTACATTCAGTGCTTAACATTTCAGCTCCATAGCCTATCATCTCTTGGCTCTTCCATTGCATGTTGTCTTTTCTTCTGGATTCTCCTATACTGTTTATACAGGCACTGCCATGCCGAGTAATCCAGAAAGGAATATTAACCATGTCACAAGTTTCACATCGAGAATTGGATTTATCTTTTTCGGAAAATATATGTCTTCGGAAAATACAATTCTTCGGTTTACCGCAAAATAAATTCTTCGAAGATAAATACTGCTTTCTTAGAGAACAGAACTTGATTTGCCGTTCATCTAAAAGCACTAATTACGTACTAAATAACCGTGCGAAAATGTATCTCCGATACAAGAGGAAAGATAAAATAAGATTCATCATTCCTACTCTTATCTCCATACTTGCATTATTTGGAGGATATGACGTATACAAGAATCCAATCTTATATTCATTGTTACGGCTATTAAAGCAAATATTGAAAGCCATAGCGGAAAATATGGGTGCCTTTTTCTAAACGGAATGTGGCATATTTGGACTGAAATTACAGGGATACCAGAAAGTCTTTTCTTCTCTTTCCTTGCATTCCAGTAAAAGAAATATCCCTCTTTTAGATGCTGTAAACTATCCATATCACTTTTATCTGGGTTCTTATGAATGCAAATTCTTACAACCCATCGTGGCTTGAATAATTTCATCTTTGTTATCACCTCCCTGTATTCAATTGTTATGGTTCCGGTATCCCTTATGTTTTCTTTGCCGGAGTGTCCGGCTTCTTTTCTGCTTCATCCGCCAGACTTTCTACTTTACCGAGAAAATAACCTTTGTCGAATTCGGATAAGTTCGGCATTGCCTTTTTAATCTTCTCAACTATCTTTTTTTCTTTCTCACTCATGCACTCACTTCCTTTCTGTGCTATAATTTCTGTATCTATTTTGAAAGGATTACAGAAAAATGAAAAATTCAAAGCGTTTCACTCCACCACTTCAATCAACCGACTTAGATACAAGTTATATGTCAAATATCTCATCCGAAGATTTAAAAGAATTTAAAACTTCATCGGCATATAAAAAGTATGTTCGTCCAATTGTTGAGCAAGATAGAAAGGTAAAACATTCTAAGCGAATAAATTGGTGGAAATATAATTTTATCCCATTGCTCAGCCTGTTATTTGCGTTTATTTCTGCCATTCCTGCAATCATTGACTTTATCGAATATATACAAGCCAAAATAATGTAATGGAATTTAGAAAAGTTGCAATTACCACCATCGTGTATCCAACCTTTGTTATTTTCATCTTTGCTATCACCTCCTTGTTGATTCTAAAACAATTATATGTCGGTATAAAACATTTGTCAATAGTTAATGTTGATTTTTTCAACATTTTGTGTTATATTAGATTTACAGACAGGAGGTGAACAACACGAAAGACAGAATAAAAGAAGTCAGGAATTATTTTCATGTTACTCAGCAAGAATTTGCAGACAGAATTAAAGTGAAGCGAAACACAGTGGCAACTTATGAAATGGGGCGCAGCATTCCAAGTGATGCGGCAATCGCATTAATTTGTAAGGAATATGGAATAAATGAATTATGGCTGAGAACTGGTGACGGAGATATGCTGATAGATAATCCAAAAGCAATTGAGATTTCTAATTTATTATCAGATCTTCAAAAAGCAGACGAAAATGATTTTAAATGCCGACTTATTTCAGCTTTGGCAAGATTGGATGAAAAAGGTTGGGAAAGTTTAGAACATTTAGTGGACATGATTTCTGAAAAAGAAAAATAAAAAGAAAGACAAGGGCAATGCGCAAGTCCTTGTCTTTCTTTTTTGCTAATTATTCAATGAATTTTTTTACATAAGCATATATGTAAGTTAACCATTTTGGATTTTTTACTTTTTTTATTAATTTTATAACTTCATCTTGATACGTTTCTATGGTTTTCTTTTCGTCCACATAAATCCCTCCAATATCCGACACGTCATTCCAGTAGCGATTACCCACATTATAGAACATATGTTTGCTATCTGTCAATGTTTTCGCTGATAGCATCTTTTACAATAAGATAGATGTACCGCATTAGGCGAGGGTCACGGATTCCTTTTATCATCCGCTTGATTTCGTTTTCATAAGTATCAGTCCATGTTTTGTTGCTCTTGCTGTTCATTTCGTCTTTTCCCATTAGATTACCTCCTATCAATGGCTTGACAAGTGCCATTTTTGTTTTATAATGATACATTGTAATACTTAAATAAATTATAACTCGAAACTATAGTCAAGATGTTGGCTAAAATATCATATTTTTCTTATAAAAAGAATGAAAAATAGCCAAGATATTAGCCTTTTCGACAGGATGTGACATAATGCTAACAAAAAATGAAATGTTGGATAACTTCGCACATAACATCGAAGAAGAGCGGAAAAGCCTTGATTTTACGCAAGTTCTTTCTAAGATGCTGGGTGTGTCTGTGTCTACATACAAAAACATCGTTTCACGGAAGACTAATAATCTTGACGTTTTCTTAGCACTAAGGTTGTCGGAACTAACTCATAAATCTATCCCTGATCTCTTAGGGTATTCTTCTAAGGAATACGAGGTATTGGGAAAGTACAGGCAATTGACCGACAGACAACGTGCGTATATTCTTGGTAAGATGGATTATGAAATCTCTATGAAAGTATTGGAAACGGATCCCGAAAACATGTTGGATGTTCTATGCCCCACTGGTGAGATGGCTGACGGTATGATATTGGATTCTTCACACGAAGAACGGATATACTGCCCGGAATACATAAAAAAGTACGGTGAGACATTACATTGTGGCATAAAGATAACGAGCAACCACTTGCTCCCTGTATATGTAAAGGGTGATATCATCTGCATATCCAAAAGAGTGCCAAGAAACGGTGATACCGTGATTATTATACATAAAGAAACAGGACGTGCGTATATAAGGCGGTATGTGCAGAGAGGTAAGATAAAGTTAGTCCCGATCAACGGCTTCGGTGATGTCATAGAAGTTGATCCAAATAGTTTTGAAGACATGGAACAATGGGTAAGGTTTGGAGTTGTGATTGCGGTATTAAGAAGATAGCATACTATATAAAAATTGAAAGGAAACATAAAAATGGATGACGGCAAAAAATACTGTAAGCATTGTGGAGAACGGATAGATTCTGATTGCGTAGTATGCCCGAAATGCGGTAAACAGGTTGAAGAATTAAAAAGCAAAGATCAGAGCATAATCATAAACAACGCTCCGTCCGCTTCTTCTTCCGCAAGTTCCAGTGCAAGTGCTTCTGCTTCTTCCTCTGCAAGATATTATGGATGCCCGAAAAATAAATGGATAGCATTTTTCTTATGCTTATGTTTGGGATTTGTTGGCGCACATAAATTTTACGAGGGGAAAATAGGCATGGGAATCCTGTATATATGTACGTTTGGTCTTCTCTTCATTGGTGTGATTATAGATTTGATTGCTATCCTTGGAAAGCCAAATCCATATTATGTATAAAAATTATGAAAAATAGATTGACGGCAGTTGTCCTTGTGTGTGCCATGACTGCTTTAACAGGTTGCTCTTCTGGATTAACCGAAAGCGAAGTGGACAAAAAGATAGAATCTGCCATAAAAGAGAATAATAAACAACTGAGGGAAGATATTCTGAGTGATTTAGACAGCCATATACAGGCGAAGCTAGATGAACAGGACAAACTTACGGATGATGAAAAAGAAACGCTTAAAACGGAAATAATGCAGTCTGTAGACGAAAAGCTGTCAAGTGCATCGGCAAATAATACTGTACCTGTCAATAACACATCACCTCAGACAAAAGTTGTGGAAAAACAGGAAAGAATCGTTGAATTTCCGATAAATAAATATTATACAAACGTAACCAACATTGAACACTCTACATCTGAGCCTGAGAAAGTAATAGACGGAACTCCTATCCCTGTAGAAAAAGGTGAGTTTACAACATGCACTCTATCCGGCCATACTACATATACGATCGAGACGATCACAGCGAGCATATATAACCATGACAGCGAACCGTATCGTGAGATTAAGTATCCTTACGAAATACACGTATCCATAACTGGCACTTACAGGAATTACGAGCAATCCGATTCACAGTATCCTACCATAGACAGTGTATTGATTTTGCAACCGTATGGCACATCTCTAGGTATGTGGAATGAGGTACTAAACGAAGACAATCACACATTCACGGCGAATTATCAAACTACACTGAATCTTGTTCCGGATAAGATTTTATTAAAATAAAAAAACACCCACTGCATCGTGATATGCTACCCTCATATAGGACAATGAAATATAAAAGTCCTATATGGGGGTATTTTCATGTTCAGAAAGAGTAAG
>ENA-UPXC01000418-UPXC01000418.1-human-gut-metagenome-genome-assembly--contig:-NODE-418-length-72300-cov-4.538762_pt1 | contig 72300 bp, 50 predicted proteins | sample MGYA00250047_ERZ773371 | MGnify/ENA primary metagenome ERZ773371 (study PRJEB29103, sample SAMN06111975) | human gut metagenome | biome: human gut; feature: ankylosing spondylitis patient; material... | reverse complement strand
GTATATCTGATATCTCTGCGCAGAATCTCCGTCTGGTCAGATGATCCATCTGCATCACTGACTCAAAGCTCCAGTGAAAATAATAAGCTACAAAAGAAACCTCTTTATACAGCTCATTCTCTGGATAAACGGTTATTCCGCCCTTGTAAAATTTACCGGCTTCTCAAATTTTTCTCCGCAGTGAGGGCATACGCAGGTCTCTGTCAGATCTTCCATGGAATTGATGGTCTGATACATATTCTGCAGAAATGCAAGATCCGCGGAAAACAGCTTCTCAATATGAGTCGGCCGGATGTTGGTCAAAGTTCCAAGGGAAGTGATCACCCTCGACAGCAGAATGATCGTCAGATACGCCGGATTGCTGACCACCCGTGGGTCACGGAGAGGCAGGATCTCGTCTGCTGCCGTTGCCATCCGCATCACGCCTTTTTTATGTAATTCTCCATTTTCATCCAGATATCCTCTGGGAAGTTCAAATTCAAATTCAGTAATCAGATCCATGCTGTTCTCCTTTTCCATATGATTTTTATGCCGGGATCTGCAGCTATACAGATCCCGGACTTAAAAACCAGACGATTAGCTCTCTCTTGTCATTGACTCATATACCAGCTCTACGCTCTCAAATGCAATCTCACTGGAGCTTGCATTGAAATCCGGTGCGGTATATTTACTCGGCCATGCATTGGTCAGGGTCCATACTGCAAGAGCGGTAGAACCATCATCATCAAACAGTGTGATGGTCACGTTCTTGTTGTGATCCTCGCCCAGGGAAGTTCCCTGAGAGATGGAAGTTACCCAATCGTAGAAGCTTAAGGAACTGGTCATGCCCCATTTCAGAGTCACATTTCCGAATTTGGTCAGACCGTTCATTTTACGGGACCAGTTAACACCTTCATCACCTGTACGATATTCAATTACATCTACACTTGCGTCAAAACCGCTTACCTCAGAAAAGCTTGCCTCTGTGATTCCGTCGATCTCGACTTTATAGTTATATTTTTTGAATGGATATGCCACCTCTTCATTCCTCCTTATCTATGATTCACGTATACCTTATGATTCTTCCATGAACTGGGTAATGCGGAAGATCACGAACTCAGCCGGACGGCTCGGAGCTACACCGATCTCGCAGATCAGTCTTCCGTTCAGGATATCGCTCTGAGACATGGTATCTCTTCCAATATTTACGTAGAATGCCTGGTCTTCGGTATTACCTACCAGAGCACCGCTTCTCCACATATCACGCAGGAATGCACGGATCGTACGGCCAACTCTTGCCCACAGCATCTCATCGTTCGGCTCAAATACTGCCCAGTTGGTCTGGGATTTAATGCTCTCCTCCAGATAGATGAACAGACGGCGAACGTTGACATATTTCCAGAGACTGATGCTGGAGCAGGTTCTTGCGCCCCATACACGGATGCCCTGTCCCGGAAGTGCACGGATCAGGTTCACGCCTGCCGGATTCAGAATATCCTGCTCAGCCTTATTGTACAGGCAGGAAAGTCCGATGCAGTTGTAAACAACTTCATTAGCCGGTGCTTTGTGTACGCCTCTCTCCACGTCACTTCTTGCATAGATACCGCATACTGCTCCTGAAGGCGGGATGTATGCCGGTTTCTTGTTCAGAGCGTCATAGATCTGGATCCACGGATGATACATTGCCGCATAATCAGAATCAATCTTCTCTCTGTGTGCCAGAACATCCTGCGGTTTGGTCAGATGCTGCGGTACATCCAGTACAGCAAAGCTTGCGCCGGTATTGGTGCAGTGTGCAACCAGTGCCAGCTGAACTGCCGGACTTGTCACACCCGGAATTGCCATGATACTTACGTTATTAAGCTCTTTGAAAGCTGCCAGACCGGTTCTCTTTCCAGGACCACCATCGGTTCCCATGAACACATCATCGGTGATTCCTTTCTTGCCGCCGTCAGATCCGCCTGCAAGGAATACGATTGCTTTCTCTGCATCTGCTTCTGCAGTAAATACAGATAACGGATTCACTGCATCTTTCGGCTCATCTGCTGCTACATCCACCAGCTCTGATTTTGCCAGAACCTTGGTAATGAAGGAAGCAGATGACTGATTGAGGGATACGCCCTCGTACAGCTCTACCTGATCACGATAGCTGACTTCCAGATTCATCTCACAGGTGGAGAGCACTTTTCTCGGAACCGGGGACTTGTCTGTCAGATCCTCTTTCACCGGTACAGTCAAAGTGATGGTATTGCCCTGTACCATGGCGATCTTGTTGTAGCCGGTCACTTTACCGTTATTGCGGATCACGATGGTGTCACCTTCTGCAAAGATGGAACCATTTGCTACGGTATAGACTTTGCCGGTTGCCTCATCACCGGTTGCTTCCAGAACTGCGGTCTTTCCTTTGGTTGCAGCCACTGCGGTCACTTTGATCTCATTTCCCCATTTACCCGGGTTCTTTGCACTGATACTGATGCCTGCTGCAGATACAGATGCAGTCACTGCATCAGCAGCTGCGGTACGCATTACATAGCAGCGTGAACCGCCATTTGCGAAAAACTGCTCTACTGCATAAGCCAGATAGCGATATTCACCGTAGGTAGTCTCCGGAAGATATCCACCGAATTTACGGTTGAAATCTGCGAAGCTGGTTACGAATTCCGGTGTTCCGATCACCTTTCCTTTTTCAGCCATTCCGATGAATCCTGCGGTACTTGTACCTACTCCCTCCATCGGTCTTAAGCCTGATTCAAATTCCTCTACATATACTCCTGGGGATAAATATTCTGCCATGTTGTTGTCTGGTTTGAAGCATATCGCTTCGCCCCCTTCCTCCTTTCAAAATAGTGATTTGTTTACGACTCTAAGGCACCATCGTCGTTGTAGCCGGACCGGGATTTACGATCTGTATGACCCCGCCCCAATTACACATGCATTTACATGTGTTATTTACCGCTGGTTTTCCTCCCACCAATACTGTCGGAGAGCCCGGTGCCCAGGGTGCTGCTGTTACCGGTACGCACGGCTGCGGAGTCAGAACTCCCATTGCGGCCGCCGTTGCCGCTGCCACCTGTGGATTTGCCATGGATGTGCACATTCCAAACGGCATAATATTTACCATCGGCTGGTTATCCGTAATGCATGCAGGCGGCATGTTGCTGCATTGAACCTTCGATGCCGGAAGAACATTCAGTGCAGATGGCGCCATTCCGAAACTGCACATGAGCTGCGCTCCCGATGTCACGATGACAGACACGTTCGACCTCCCTTCTTTCTTGCTGGTTTTTTATAATGAAGTAGCATTACTTCCTCTGTTGACTGCCCTTCCCCTGCTTCCACAGGGATGGCATATGAGCCGTCCTGATCCGTTACAGAACGGTAGATCCTCGCAAGCGGCTCTCCTTCTTTGATCTGATCTGGTACTGGTCCGCAAGGTTCGATCCGATATTCGTTGATTCCCCTCTTTTCCATGATGATAAATGGAAATGCGTCTTTTTCTCTTCCTAGTACACAGGTCTTACCAATCAGATCTTCTTTTGTAAATCCCTGGAATAAGATCCAGTGACTGTTCTCTAATTTTCTATATTCCCGATACATAAGGCCAGTAGGTTTTTCTCTTCGTATATAGACCTCTGCCGGCAGTTCCTGCCCTTTTATGTTCAGAACTCCTGTCCGATATTCCCGACCTCCGGAATAGACCTTGCCGGACCTTCCATACAGGCGGATATCTGCAATGGGTTCCTCCGGATCCAGGATGTGTTTATCGACCTCAACGGTACAGGGATAGTAATCCGTTCCTTCGATGGTAATCCTTGCCGGATGTTCCAGAGGTTCTAAAAATACATATAGTCCTTCTTCTTTCTGTACCGGATGAAGGATCTTCTCATCGGTCCAGAACCGGAAGCTCTTCCTCTTGATGCAGGCCCCGGTAAAATCATCTACCAGCCGCAGGACAAATGCGATTCTTATCTGTATCATACGCTCCTCCTGCTTCTTAACGCTGCCGCTGGGATACGTCAAATTCTGCAGCCACTACACGGCGGAAGCTTCTGATCCGTCTGGATGACAGAAGTACAGGTGAAACGCTGAAGTAAATACCTAACTGATATGGAATTGATAACACGGACCATATCTTTGTCTTTTCTTCATAGCTGAGCGGGAGCAGTGTGATCGAAGCACTGGTATCTTCATCTTCCCCGGTATCATACAGAATCGCATGATCCATCAGCACCTGTATGGCACGTCCCAGTATTCGCTGTTCATTCTCCACATTTGACATCAGCTGGGATTTGGTATTCATATAGAGTGCGAAATACAGCGTCAGTGGCTTGGGCGGGTATTGTGTCATATTTCCCCGAAGCCGGATCATATCCTGCTGCTGATATTCTCTCAGTTCCTGGATATCATACAGATACAGCCCTAGCTGAAAATCTGCATTTTTGTCAGTGGGTGCTGCCAGCGCAATGGATTCCGGTGACTGGATCAGCTCCGGACAGATATTCTCCCGCAGAAGCTTCAGCACTTCATTGCTTACGTCCGAGATAATTGAAAAGTCTGCCATGTTATTACCTCCTCCCCTTAATTATTTTCTACTGTAAGGAACATGAGCTGGTCCGGTGTATCCATCTGATAACACAACCGGTATCTTACATTGTTCTCTTCGTATACTTCTTCGTAGATGGCTTCCGCCAGATTGATGCCTCCCACCTTCACATACAGCTTATTCTGTGTAGTCAGTTCATAACTGATGGAACTGAAAGCTGTAGGAACGCTCAGACGTACTTTTTCGATTGCCACACATTCCTGAACATCTGCTGCTCCGTTTTCCGGTGTCATAGTAAGATCTTTCAGAAAATCCGTATTCAGTTCACTTCGGTAGGAAGTGACTGCTGTGATCGTAATGGCACTTAAGTCCAGTTCTTCCGCTGTCTGCCATTTATCGGTGCTCAGATAGTAATACACTTCATATCGGTAATTGACCGGAAGACTGTCCAATACCTTCTGCTGCTCTTCCTTTTTCTTCTGTTCTGTAGTCCAGGAAGCAGTTGGATCTGTGGTCTGGGTGGTGCCATCCGAAGTATCTGCAGTGCTCTGTGTCTCCTCTGTCTCCACCTTACTGTCTTCTGTCTCTGTCAGAGTCTCCCCATCATCATCCGGCACATACCATTCAGAACTGCTGTCACTGGACGTATCACTCTTCCGCATCTCAATGAGACAGTCAGTTTTCAGGATCACCTGTGCTTTTTCAAATAAATAGCTGGTCCCGCCTTCGCTGTAATAGATGACCGGTGTCTCCTTAAACATGTTCATGGCATCTTCCAGGCTCTGCCCCAGCAGTGCCTCATACTGAATATCATCTCTTGCAAAGACACCTTCAAAGACTTCCCTGCCGGAAGGTGCATACAGGATTCCTGTACCCTGTTCTCTTCCCATATAGAACTGCCCTTCGTATTTCTTGATGCCTGTATCGTAATAGCTGGTACCCTGTCCATGAAACGTACCGCTCTGAAATTCTCCTTCATAGATCATGGTTCCATCTTCGTTATAAAGAACTCCTTCCCCCTGATAAGAACCATTCTCAAAATTACCTTCATACTCCACAACCTTATCTGCAAAATACAGAACGCCGGAGCCGGAAAACTGATTTTCCTTGAACTCTCCTGTATACTGGGGAGCTTCCCCTGGGTAATACAGGGTTCCATTTCCATTAAAATTGTTGTTTTCAAAGACGCCCTCATAGACCAGTGTGCCATCCTGGGTCCACAGGGTTCCATTTCCCGTGCAGACACCTGCGGAAATGTCTCCGGTATAGACCACATTCCCGTTTGCTGCCCGGATATTGGCTTTTCCGGTGTATTCTCCCAGATCCACATCATCATAATCATAGTAGACAGTTGTGGTTACATTTTCTGTGGCGGTGGTGTCGGACACCGGGGATGCGATCCAGTTAAAGTAGATAAATACTGCCGCACAGCCTGCCAGGATCAGGAAATATACCAGCATTCTGGAGATCCAGAACCTGCCCACCGTAAAATAGTCTTCCTGTGACTTGGCCTCTCCGGAGAGGATCTTACGGACCTTGGCATTGATAGGTGCCACCAGCTTGGATGTGATGATGTTCGCATTGAACAGCTGCTGGATCCGGCGCACCACCCGCTGAAACGGATTCATAACCGCTGTGCGGAGTCTGATAAATGCTTTGCCTAAGAGGGAAAAGGCGTAGGAACCCTGTACTCCCTGAAATACATGGGTTATGGCACTTTTAATTACCTGAAACAGACTTCCCATCCTCTATATTCCTCCAACTGGTTACTGATTTTTCTCCTGCAGTGCTTCGCACCGGAAGATATAATATTTTGCTGCCATGTCTCCCGGATTTTCCCGAAGAACACAGGCATACAGGTTTTTGGCTTCATAGTAGAACCCTTTCTCATAGAGCTCCATGGCTTTGTCAAATGCATGGCGGGTCTGCTTCATGAGCCTGATCTGCTCTGCGCTTCTGTCATCATAGATGTCATAAAGTCCCAGATCCAGATCTGTATTTTTCAGACGGCCGATATACCGGCCTGCGTAAGAATCTTTTCCTGCCAGATGTTCGTATGCGGTATCTGTCATCAGGAACCGGCTTCCCATCTGTCTTAAAAATGCGCCCTCACCCAATAGCTTTTCAAATGCTGGTGCCAGAACGACCGGAATATAGCGTTCCTCGTCTCCACAGATTCCAAAGTAGACCTCCGTCTGGTCTGCTACAAATGTAACGTCCAGCTGCTCTTCTTTTCCATAGAGCTTGTTGTCTGCATCGATCCGGGCCAGGATCGTCAGTGCTGTGACCACCGCGGAATCCACTCCGTTCTGGCAGACCAGCATGATACTCTGCAGATTGGCATCATCCACAATGGGGATCATGTCACTTTGCTGTGCAAATCGGTTCACGGTATTGAAGAACCGGTTCATCAGTGCTTCTGTCTGATCAAGCGGAAGAGACTCTTCTGGATACATCCGAACATTCAGTACTGCAAAATTTCCTTTTACATTGCTTCCCAGCGTCAGGGCTGCCAGATTATTCTTTCCAAGCAGACCAATGATGCTCGGTGGAACGAACCGGTAGTAAGTGGCACTCAGTCGTTCCAGGTTGAGGATCTGTACATCAATATCATCTGCCATCTTATTGAACACCTGAGTGATGCCTGTCAGTTCATCCTCAGAAGCACTCTGGATCCGGATGCTCCGGTCTCCATCTGCAAACAACTGCATCTGCCGCTTGATCTCGCCGATCGGGAACAGGATCTGATAGAACAGAACCATCAGTACCACCATGACAATGATCAGAAATGCTGCACACACGGTCACGAAGTCTTTCACATAAGTCGCTGTATATGCGTCTATATTGGAGGTGTAGACTCCTGTCTCCAGCAGATACACGGTCTCACCGGAGAGTCCTCCTACCGGTGTGACACATACCATCCTCTCGCCCTGCTGATCGTGGATCGTTCCTGTTACAGCTTCACCGGTCAGTGCTGCCTTTCGGTAAAGATCCTCTGCCGGAAGCGTCATGGTAATATCAAAGGGATAAAAGCATGGATAATTTACATCCACTCCAATATACAGATCACCATTTTCATAATAGATCACTCTCGTATACAGATCTCTGGTTGCGATCTGCTGGCTTAAATACTGATAGGCCTCTGTGGAGTAATCATAAGGATATTCAATCTCATTGAAGGACTCCTGGCCAAATAACGCTGCCAGCATATTTCCTTCATCCATCGTCTGTTTTTCAAAATTTTCCTGGATCGCACTTCCGTAATACTGGAAGGAAATGTATCCAAACAGTGCCATGGTGATGACTAACAGTGGAATCGTTGCACTGAGCAGTCTCTCCATGATCGTATGTCCACCCCGGATCGCACTGAAAAATACTCTCAGGATTCCGCACAGGATCAGGATTGCGATCGCGTATAACAACCAGGTCTTCAGCACTTCCAGGATCATATACGGGATTCCGTACTGGAATCCACGGATCACATGTCCACTGCCTTCCACACAGACCAGCATCTGAAAAGAACTATCCTGACCACTTCTGACCAGTGCAGAAAAGGTATTCAGATTCACCATGGACATGACTGACACATCTCTTGGTGTGTAGAGATTGGATCCGCCGAAAGGACTATTCCCGCTTAAGACCGTCTCCTCACTTCCATCCTCCAGCGTCAGCCGGATAATATTTCCGGTCTCATGTTCTTCCAGATAGACAGCTCCGCTCTCTGCATAGGCGATAAATGTAGGATACATGAGCGTATCCAGTGTTCTTGCCGGATATACCTCCCATACCTCCTGTTCATTGGCACAGTAGATCTTTCCAGAATCAGAGATATAGACCAGGTCCGTACCATTTCCTATGGCCTTGTAGATGCCTTCGCCGGATTTCAGCGGATAATATCTGCTGTTCTTCAAAGACAACGTATCGTCAAGGACTGAGCCGAACTCATAGCTGCTGCGGACAGCCCGGGTTCCATTGGGATCTGATGCGATCAGAGTAATGGTATCTCCCGATGCATTGACCCATCCATACACGTAATTATCTTCCGCTGTCAGTTCAAATACCTTCTTCTCTTTTCGGAAAAGACTGTCAAAATCAATGACCACCAGCTCCTGTCCGGTCAGCTTTCCCGTATAACGGTTCACCCGATTGCGGAGTACATAGGTATATCTGTCTCCCACTGCGATGCCTTTGATATTGTACATGTCATTCTTCTTTATCGTCTGGAACTGAAGAGTTCCATCGATAGATCCATTCTGACGGACACGCGCCAGCACGGTACGGTCGCCGTCATACCATCCGGTGACTGTACTTCCGTCTCCTGCTGCAGCTATGCCCAGCAGCGAATCCATAGAGACCGAGCTGTTCCGGATTCCCTGGTATCCTGCCAGAACTCCTGCCAGGATCAGCGCCGTCAGTATGATTATCCTCACAAATCTTTTCATAGGTACCGCCTCTTTTATTCTGTATCGCCCAGATATACATTACCGATGTATTCGATGCCGTTATAACTGATATTGCTTTCGTACGCTTTTCTGACCTTCCATCTGCCATGGATCTGAACTCCCGCATAGATGACTGTCACCGCCACAAGGATCGTTAAAAATGCAGTCATGGCATTGCGGAACAAAAAGCCGCGTACTCTTTGAAAACGACTTTTGAACCACCAGAGAAGTCCTCGCATCTCCACCGGCTTGTCCGGCATATTCCGCACCGCCGAGATCATATGTCCCAGAGACGGAAAACCTGTGGTCGTCATCTTCATATAGAACAGCCGGATATCTCCCGGATAACTGTCCGGTGTCTCGTATTTCCCCTTGTAGTTCAGCTCCAGAATGTCAAATACTTTCTGTGCCACCTCCTGGTAGTACCGCTGTTCTTCGATTCCCGGCTGCCACTGGGAGAAATCCAGAAAATAATTGAACTGAACTTCTCCCTCCCGGGTAATATTGATGTTCCGGTCGTTCAGCAGAAGTACTCCCATATCTGCTCCCGCACCACATTCGGCACAGGCTGCGATCAGTCCCAACGCTGCCCGCTTACAGTCTGCGAACTCTACCAGATAGACACCTCCCAGTAAGGACAACAGGTTCTCATGGTAGTACCGGAACACCAGGTTCAATCTGTTTTCATAGATAAACGATCCGATGAAATCCCGGTTGGAAAAGAACAGCCGCTCTGTATTCAGTTTTTCTGTCACTTTTCTTCTGCAATCCGGATCCGCGATCGAAACCATGGTATAAAAGGTTCCCGTATTTTTTCTCAGATCCGTACACACGTAGATGTCATTGACTGGATTCTTAAGGACGGTCCTTACGATCTCCAGTTCCATATTCAATGCTGGAAACATCTGCTCTCACCTGCTCTTCATCAGATTCATCTGTCTGTTTATTCGTCTGCTTTTTTCTGGGAAACGATCACAAATGCGTGGGTAAAGATCTCCGGTTCTCCGATGGCCTCCACCTTAACCTCATATACGCCTTCCTGTGCCGGTGCGGTGTAGACGCCATTGTTGTCGATTTTACCGCCCTCCGGATCCAGCAGCGTATAACTCAGTGCCGTCTCCTTCATATTGATAAATACCGGTTTCATATGGATACTTCCCTTCGGTGGAAGAACCATGGTATCCGGCTGGATCATAATGCAGCCCTTCTGTTCCTTCTGGTTATAGACTCTCTGCTCCAGATCCTCCGGCTTGTATGCGTACCAGCGGATACGGATCCCCATCTTGCCGATCTTGACTTTCGGCCGGATACCTACGATGAAGGTGCCTCTGTCAGGAAGGATCTTGATTGCCTGATCCACTGATAAGATCTTGTCATCTGTAACAGTGGTGTCCTCAGCAAAAATGCTTCCATCTCCCAGGATAATGGATTCCCGGTCGCCCTGGATCAGATTGTCTCTGCTGATATATTCAATACCGATCTCCACACAGACCGGTCCATTGCCAAGTCCATGCATGATCTCATCGGAAAAATAAGACTTTCCACTCTCGCCGCCATTTCCCAGAGACATCTCAAATACACCACTGGAATGAATCCGTCTGTCAGTCTGTGCGGTCTCTTTTTCGCCTGTCACCGGAATCTCTGTCTGAGATACCGTCTGATAGCCTATCTCCTGCTCCGGAACCAGATATTCATGAAGCTGCTCCAGGATCATCAGTTCCTCTGCACTGCTCACATACTGATCAAAAGGAGCCTGCCGTACCTGGTCGATCATGGAATGCTGTGCAGAACGGATCAGATGGATCGATGCGATCCAGAGCTTCTCATCATAGGTTCTGTCAAGATCCACATCCAGTGTACCTCTGGTGCTGGTCTTTCGCACATGCTCAAGCACGGTACCCTGTACAGCAGCCACTGAAAATGCCATATCCTCTGCAGATTCCTGTCCGGTCGGTGTTGTCACCCGGATCTGCTCCACCCGAAGATTCACACCTTCATTTCCGAAGATGTAATCTTCCGACCGGAATGCTTTCTCAATCACATATACATCTCCATATTCCTGACTTACGTTGTCTGCATGAACTTCGCAGATTCCCGGAACCAGTCCTTCTGCTCCCATCTGACAGGAGAAAGAATAGACACCCGGCATATGGCTGATCTTCTCGATTCTGATCCGGCTTTTCAATGCCGCCCCTGGAACAAGGAATGCAGGTACTTCCTGCGTCACACAGATATCTTCATCCTGATACAGGATCTGTGTCTTCAGGTATACATCCAGTCTCTCTTCATTGCGGATACAGTCCTTTCTGTCACATAAGAACAGACGGTACCGCTCCTTTTTCCGGTTAAATTGTCTTCCCTCTTCTCCGGTTCCTTCGTTCATCACCGCATAGACAGGATCTGTATCCTCTTCTGCGTAGGCAATTCCCAGAAAAGCATGCTCAGTCTGAAGCTCTGCATATCCTTCAATCGTAGAGAGCTTGATCACCTGGGTCCGCGGAACCACGATCTCTCTTCCCGCTGCATCCAGTGCCAGCCCTGACTGAAGAACAATGGAGGAATCATCTGCCTCGATCACATCCATTCCGTAGACGATGCCGACTCCGTGGAGCAGTCGGTTCACCAGTCTTCTCTTGTCATTCATATAGGACTGCTCATTCTGGAAATCCCTGGATGTGAGCATCTTCCCATAATAGTAATTGTTCCTTTCAAAGGAATAATATTTCCGATTAACCATCTTCCTCCTCGTCCTCTCTCTTCATCTTTCTGACTCTGTAAAATAACAGGATTCCGACTGCTGTCAGTGCAACTGCTGTGCTGTAACCCACTAAAAGCCACGGGAACTGACTGCCTGATTCCTGAAATTCCACCGGTGCTGCAATGGCATAGGTGCTTAAGTGATTCGTCTTAATATATGCTACCCCGCCGGAACGTCTGGTATTATAAAACTGTACCGATCCGTCCTCTGCAAGATATACGATCTGGATCAGGGTATTCTCATATTCTGCCGGAATCGGAAGTCCGATCTCGATCTCTCCGTCCGGCTGAACTGCCTCTCCATTCACCTGAAGTTCCACTTCATAGCCTGCCACCACGCCATAGGAATCACTGAGCATCTGCTTTACCATCCGCTCGGAAGTATCAGTGATCTTCACCTGATCCACTTTCAGCTGTACGTTATCCGGTATGGTTCCTTCTTCTGAAGCAACCACCACTCCGTAGGTGGCATTCCTCAGTACCACGTCAGTATAGGAAGGTCCCGACTCTGTATCCGAATAGCTTCTCCGGCTCATGAGTCTGCCGTTATCCCCCTGATCGACCGTTGCCTCTTCTGTCTCCGCCTCCACGATCACTTCCGGTTTCCTTACTGTGTAACCCACTGTCAGAACTTTGCTGTTCTGCATATGATCTTTCACGGCGATCACCTTGAAATTAGTTGCCCGGTTGATCTCCAGCGGCCCTGTGTACATTTCCAGTCCATTCTTGTCATTCAGATCCGGTTCTGCTCCGTCTGTACGGTAGTAGATAGAAGCTCCTTCTGTCTCACAGGTAAATGCAACCTCTGTTCCCATATCCAGCTCTCCGCTGGCGAAGTTTGCAACCGGTGCTGACACCTGGCTGGCAAATCCATAGCTGAAGGTACTGATCTCTGACTGCTGATAATCCTCTGCCACAGCAATGGCTTTAATGGTCACTGCACTGTCCACTGTGATATTTTTCTTATACAGATTGCTTGCGGTGGTAGGATCTTCTCCGTTGGTCGTGTAGTAGATCTTACCCGTCTCCGCTGTCAGTTCCACCACACTCTCACTGGTAAATACTGCTCCGTCCGGTACGGAAGAAGTAGGTGCTGCCAGCTTGTCCAGGATCTGATAGGTAAAGGTCGCTGCCGATACGGCTTTATCTGTACCAGATGCTACTGCAATGGCTTTGATCGTTATATTTTCACCCGGCGTTCCCTGGATCGTAACTGCACTTCCCTGGGTACTGCTCTCCGTCGGTGTAGAACCGTCCGTGGTATAGTAGATCTTTGCTTTGGATACATCCGTATTCAGATGAATGACCTCACCATTCTTCACAGTGCTTCCGGTCTCCTTATCTGCAAAAATACCACCGTCATACCCACTGATGCTGTAGCTGTAATAGCCTACCTCACTGTCACTGTAACCGGTTCTGGATGCATATGTCCGAAGGGAAACCACGTCTCCCGCCTTTCCGCTGAGGATCACGTTGGTACCGATCAACACATTTTTATTTCCTGATTTTTTCGGATCACTACCATCTACGGTATAGTAGATCGTTGCATCCTTATCTGCTTTCAGTTCGATCACTGTACCGGATGCCACCACTGCTCCCGTATCGATCGACGGAGTCGGCACTGACAGTTTATCCGACACCGTGTAGGCAAATGTGACGATCTCGCTCTTCATGCCATCCTTCACCGCGTAGGCTTTGATAGTCGTCTTTTTACCGATCACAAATGGATTGCTGCTGTCATATACATTACTGGATTCCGTTGGATCCTTTGGAGTATCATTTCCATAAGCGACTTCATAGTAGATCACTGCTCCCTCTGTGGCAGTCTTCAGTGTCACCTGCGTATTCTCTGTGACCGCTCCAGCGGAAGGTGTGGCATAAGGTGCTGTCACCGCTGCCGGATACTGGAAGATCAGTCTGGAAATGTTACTGCTGGCAAGTCCTTTACAGTAAGCTACCGCTGTGATCGTGATAATGGATGAATCACCGATCTCTGGAACGGTAATTCCCTGAGATGCATTGTACTTTTTCGTATTATCATTTTTCGCTTCCATGCCGGAACCATCTTTTGCCGCTCCATAAAGCGGTTCTGTTCCATCCATGGTATAAAAAATCACTGCACCTTCCGTATTGGAATACAGGCGGATCTTGGAACCGCTCTTTACTGTTGCACGATTCTCAGAACTGGTGGCCGGTATGGAAAGCACCGGCTCCACGACTGCCTGGTCTTCTACCATATAGGTGAAGCGGGCAATGGCGCTGTCCTTCATAATGCGGTAATTCTTTTCTACATTATTGGCAGTATAAGAACCTAATTTACAGGCAATCGCTGTGATCGTGGCTGTACTTCCGTAGGAAGCAAAATCTGTTGTGATTCTTAAGGAATCCGCTGCTTTAAACTCATATGTACCGGGTCCCAGACTAAGTACGCCTTCTATAATATTGACTACCGGTGCACTTCCATTTGTTGTAAAAAAGATTCGATAACCAGTTCCCTCATTACACAGCAGATTGATCCGGTCTCCCATCTTGATGGTTGTTCCGTCAGCCACACTGGCTGTAGGAGAAGGTGCCTGATTCCTGAGTGTAATACCGTAACTGAAGCGGTCCGCATTTCCGATCACATATCCATCTGCCAGCGACTGTGCATTGATCGTCAGAATATTTTCTTTATAAATACTCTCATCTACAACGATTTTTTTTGCTTTATCATACAGATAGGTACCTTCTTCACAACGATACCAGAGTCCGTTCACTTTCACATACTGAGTAGTTCCAAGCACTATAGCCGTACAAGAGCTCTGTGTAACCTGATTTGTCAGCTTTGTCCATTCCTTTGAATCTTTTATTACTTTTGTAAATGATGGATTAGATCCATCTACAGTGGTGTAAAATATCAGGGCATTACTTTCTGTGCTGGTCAGTTCGATCAGCTCGATCTGGTCTCCAATGTCAACTCCATCTTTGATCTCCTGTCCGTTCATATATGCCGTTGCGGTAATCTTTCCTGTCTGGGCAGTAATATATTTCAGACTGTACTTCTTTGGCACACTGGTCATATAACCGCTGTTCGCCTGGGCTTTTACTCTGACATACAGGTATTTGTTTCTGCCAAGATCCACCGGTTTTCCATTCCAGTCCGTCCACAGCTTTTCCCGCATCTCATCCAGCTTCTGATCTGTCAGATAATATTGGAAAGAAATTCCTGTTTCAGAAGATTTTTCATGAGTAAATGCAATAATTGTGTCGTCCTCTGAAACTTCTGTTGTAATATTTTTTCCGCTCTCCAGAGTCACACCCGGTGCTTCCAATCCCTGAAAATGATAGGTCCAGTTTGTCGGAAGGTATCCATCAGCAGCAGCAATCACATAGATACTGGCACCTTTTGCTTCCAGTTTTTCCTTCGTAAGTTGGATCTTTCCATCATATAGCAGGACTTCTCCTTTACTTTTACACCGATACCAGATCCTGTTGACTCTCACATAACAGCCGGTCTCATCTTTTATAACCGTTGCTTGTGTTCCTTCTGCTTTCTGATTCAGACTTGTCCGGGTAGATTCCTCTACACGTTCCAGCTGTATATCATCCGCATCCAGTGTATAAACCATGACCGTATTGGCTGTCCAGTCCGCCGGAGCTTTTATCTGCACTACTCCGGAGCCAATCTTCCCATCCTCTGTCACAGTCTGATCTGCCTGTGTTGTTATCTCAAATGCAGACCATGACGCTGGTTGCTTATATGTTAATTTATAGCAGATAATATTCGCGTTCACATAATTTCTGGAAAATCCAGTGTCTGGTACTTCTACCTTCAGATACAGATAGTTATTGTCTGTATCTGGAAATTTCAATGGCAGATCTGTCGTTTTCAGAAGGTTCCAGGAAATACTCTCCAGATCATTGCCTGAAACTGGCGTGTCCGAAAAATAATACTGGATCTTAGCCTTCTTTCCAGCTTCCTCATATTCATCGAAAGCTGTACTTCCAATCGTATACGGATTGTCTATCTGGATACCTGTGATCCGGTCTTCAAGCGAGATCTCCAACTCTCTCTCATTCTTCCCGGTCGCTCCGCTTTCCAGCTTCAGGTATGGTTCCTGCAGTTTCTGTACCTCATGAACTGTATCTCCGCCGTCAGCTTTTCTTCCATTCTTCACTACCATCGTATGGATCGTTACCAGACCATTTTTATCATAAAAAAGAGGAAAAGCTCCTGTATATGTCTCGACATTATCTCCACACTTATACCACAATCCATTCAGTCTGATATATTTTTTATCATTAACTGTGACCATTCCCTGCGCTTCATTGTGATTTTTTAATTTCTCTGTATCGCTATAGGGAACTTTTTGCAGCGAAACCTTCTGTCCATCTGTCGTATACAGGATCTGTCCATCTGTCTCATCTGTCTGTAACGTTGCTTTATCTGCTTTAGGATCAGCTGCATTCGCCAGCTGCAATGAAGATGTCAATGTTATGGTCGTCTCTTTTGCAGGCTCCAATAAATATTTGATCCCATATTCCTTTACTTCACTGTTTCTCCAGATGTTCTTACTCGTTGACTTAGGAACCGACCGGAGATAAAGCCACTGATAACTTTTTACATCTACGGTTTTACTGCTGTTCCAGTCCTTCCAGTCCTCGATCTCGGATAGATTTGCAATCTGCTTATCCGACAATACATACTGAAACTTTCCATCCTGGCAGGCTGTTTTATAGTTTGCTTTTTCTTCTTCTGTCAGATCTGATGGCTCCGCCATATCCAGTCTTATGATTGTATCATCTGCAGAGATTGCATCCGAGGACAGATTTTTTCCGCTTTCCAGAACAGCTGTCGGCGAAAGCACCCTCTTCGCAGTGTTACTAAGCTTATAACTATGTACCTTGAAGATTGCTGCCGCATATTCAAAGCGAATGTTCGTCTGTTTGAGTCCCCAGAATCTTCCTTCACCAGAGATATAAAGATCACCTTCCGATACCGTCAGCATATCCACTCGCACAACTTCTTTTCCATCTGTCATCAATGGAAGCTTCATACCAGGCTGATACAGTTGATATCCCGTCTCCTTCGCCGCATTGGCAACTGCAATACTGAATGTATGATTTCCATCCTTATTCTTTGCCATCAGCACAGATTCATTGCAGTCTGGTCCGTAAATCTTCCTGACTGCCGCCTCAAACTCTGCGGAACCATCACTGCTGTCTGATTTTGTCACCAGCTTATAATAGGTTCTGGTCTGTGCAACGGTAAAACGATCATACTGAGCCGCATAGCTGTAATCCCTTTTAGTCCGGTATTTTACAGAATAGCTATTCAGATGATAATCCACATTGGAATTGAACGTCATGGAAAAGGTCGCATCCTCATCCAAATACTTTGCAGTCACGGTTCCATCTGACAATTCTGTCGTCACATTCTGTCTCGAAGACTGGATCTGCACCTTTGCATCCGTCACATTTTGAGTCATCTGCATATTTATATTCCGGATCCGACAAGGCTTATTGTTGTTTGCCGTTCCATACCAGAAATCTACATCTGGAACATCTCCATTCAGGATAATCGGTCCTTTTTCCTGTTCCGCCTGTACCTGCAGAATCGTATTTTCCAGGCCAATCCAGAGTAGAACCGCAACAAGCAGCAGACTGACGATTCGCATATACCAGTGTCTGCCGGTTTCCGGATTATGAAGTTTTCGCATCTTCTGTTCCTTCATGCTTCTGCTCCTTGTATCTTCCTGCTGATGACTCCGGCGGACAAAACCTCCGCCGGGCAGTCATACGTTCTCTTTTATACTGTGATGGTATCACAACTGTCACTTTCGTTCATTACTCGTTCGGGTAGTCTTTCGGATAAAATAGATAATTCCACCCAGTACACACGCTCCAGCCAGAATCTCCAGAAGCATCAGCCATGGAATCTGGAACTGTCCGCTTTCCGGATCTTCCAGTCCTACCAGTGCATAATTACTGAAATGATCCGTATATGCATATGCCATACCATCTTTTCTTCTGGTCTCCTGTCTGGTGATCTTATCATTGTTGTCGATATAAATGATGGTCACTGCTGCATTTTCATATTCTGCCGGAATAGGAATGCCGATCTCCACCTGGCCGGCAGGCTGCACCTTACTGCCGCCTTTCATCAGATACATATCATATGATGCCAGGATCTTATAGTCTTCCCCGAACAACTTCTTGACATTTTTCGCTGCAGTATCTGAACATGCTTCTGCTTCTGTGATCAGGACTGTATTCTCATCCAGAGATGCCTCTGTACCAGATACAACCGTACCGCACTCGTTTTCGCGAAGGATCCGGTCCTCATATGCAGTCTCATCAAAATCATCTTTTCTCGCAAGTCCCGACACATCCGTATCATGCAATGCTTCTGCCTCGGCCTGTGCTTCCGCCTCTTTCTTTGCTTCCACTGCCGGAATGGTATCCACCAGATACTGGAAAGTTCCAACCTTTGATAACTGGAGATCCTCCCGATATGCCACCGCTTTTACCGTAACTGTGCGGCTCACGATGATACCTTCTTCTGTATATTTCAAAAGCATATCCAAGGTATCCAGCGTCGGATCTGTCCCATCTGTCGAGTAATAAATCTGAGCATTCGCCGTATCTGTCCGAAGCGTAACGACCGTGCCTGGTTCCAGCGCAGAACCGCTTTCATAAGATGCCTTTGGCATATCTGCCCGTTGAGCTGCTGTATACTGGAAGGATGCCACCTCGCTGATCTCTCCATCCTTAGATACTGCAATCGCCTTCAGATTCGTTGTCCGGTTGATCAGAACCGGCTCTTTATACAGGTTTGAACTCTCTGTCGGTGTAGTTCCATCTGTGGTGTAATAGATTTTTTCTGCAGAAGAGCTTAACTCTACACGTTTTGCAATGGTCAGTTCTCCACCTGACGGAGAAGCAGTCGGTGCAGATGGCCGTTCCTTGATCCTGTACGTAAAAGTACATACCGTTCCCGCATCTCCATTGATCTTTGCTACCGCTTTGATCGTAAAGGTACTTCCGGGAGTTCCGTTGATGGTAACTACCGTTCCTTTGATACCAGAATCTGCAGGAGAAGAACCATCTGTGGTATAGTAGATCTGCGCATCTGTCACATCTGTCATCAGGTTCACTTTCGATCCATTGGACACTTCTGATCCCGTTGCCACATCGGCTGTTACGCCTCCCATGTTCTTGCTGATCTGATAGGTAAATGTAGCCACTTCACTGGCTGATTTTCCATCCATGACCGCATATGCCTTCACCGTCACCTGTGCGCCTGCTGCTCCGTCCAATACCAGATCACTTCCTGACACTACAGAAGAACTGCTTCTGTCTGTAGGATCACTACCATCTGTAGTGTAATAAATAGTTGCTCCACTGGCTGCCTTAAGCTTCAGACGGGTTCCCCTTGATACCATGGCACCGCTTTCGATGGATGCTGTTGGAGATGCAAGCTGATCTTTGGTTGTATATGTCAACGTTACGATTGCACTCTTGACTCCATTTTTCACAGCAAATGCCTTGATCACTGTTTTTCCATTGATCACAATTGGCTGTGCCTCATCAAACACCGAACTGGACACTGTAGGATCAGCCGGAACGGATCCATCTGTGTTGACCGTATAATGGATCGTTGCTCCATCTGTCTTGTTCTTCAGCAAAACCTTTGTCCCCAGATCCACACTGCCGGACGGAATATTTGCATAAGGACTCTGCACAGAATCCGGATATGCATAGATAAATATTGCTTCTGGACTGTTCTTATACTCGGCTGCCACAGCGATCGCATGTACCGTAAAATATCCTTCTCCATCCAGCGGCATGACGATTCCTTCTGCCGGATTATAAAGTCTGGTATTCTCTCCATTCGTTATCTTACCGTCCTCGGCCTTGGTAATTTCCGGCGAAGATCCATCTACTGTATAATAAATATCTGCACCATCTGTCGTGGTCGATAACAGGATCTTATCTCCCGGAGTCACTACTGTGGGATTCTTTTCCTGCGTCACAGGTGTCGCCGTTGGCTTCAGTGCCTGTTTTTGTTCCGCGATCATATAAGTAAAGCAGTACACGTCAGTGCTCTTCATTTCCTTCACTTTATACTCTTCATCCCACTTCACTGCCCGGATATTAACCTGGAAGGTATCTCCATAGTTACCATCCACCCGAATTCCTGTGCTGTTGTCATATAACAACGTTCCATTCTCTTCGGGCTTCTCTGCAACATTATTATCATTTGTTTTATACAAAAGCTCCGCACCTGATGTCAGAGAACGGAAGGAAATATAACTGCCTTTCTCAACAACTGCTATCTCAGCTGTCTCTCCTCCCGGCGAATATTTGGTCGGAAGAGAAGCCTCCGGTACTGCCACTGGTTCAGAAGGTTTTACCTTGTAAATATAGGTTGTCATAACAGAAGGTGATGCATTCTCTCCCACAGAGACCACCCCGATATACCATGTGGTATTTTTTTCCTCCTCGTTGTTATAGAATTTTATTTTAGTACTTTCAGTATACTCTTTTAATTCTCCAGATTCTTTCGGTACAATATGATACCATCGTTTTCCAATCTGATAATATCCCTTTTCATTTTCATGGGGTTCTGTTACTCTCTGTGCTGTTATTTCAACATTTTTTGCTGACGTTCCTGTCAGATAAAATGTTGTTGTACCGCTTTCCCGTCCGCCTATGGTGACCTGTGTTCCAGACTGAAGTTCTGTAGCTGCATTTTCATTTGCTTCACTGTCAGGCTGATTATACACAGTTCTGGGTGATGTATAAGGATAAGAAGCAACTCTTCCGAATATATATTCCTGACTTTCAATCGCACTGTATACTGTACCTTCAGCATTGCTTAATCTCATATACACATAGCAGGCGGCACTGTTGGTATCATTGCTTACCTGTATCGGAGCTATATAGTCTTTCCATTCCGTATCTTCCCACAAAACCGTATCCTTATATGCTGTCGTCTTGATCAAATACTGAACACGAGACATTGTCTCCGGTTTATTATTCGCTGTCACTACCAGTATATCTCCCGGAAGGATTTTTCCCTCTTCTGGTATCGCATCTCCTTTCCCTGCGGTCTGATCATACTGATAGTACATAGATGCTGTGATACCCGCCTTTTCTGTCAGGGACAGACTTCCAAAACAATAAACTGTATCCGGATAATGCTCCTTTTGCACTTTTACATAGAGGTATTGACCGGTTGCAGCCTTATCTGGAAGGAGCATTTTTCCATTTGACACAGTTGCCCATCCGGTTAATGTAGTTTCCTCTTTTGTCCAGCTTACATTTGCATCATCTTTTTTCCATTCACTGGTAACATCCTCACCTGAGATCAGATACTGATAACTGCACCCATTGATCTCCTGACCTCTCAGGAAAATCTCTTCCTCTGTCTCATAGGTTCCACCTGATTGGAACGGCTGTTCAACCGCATCTCCTTTCTTATCATAATACCCTGCTGAGAACACCTCCGGTTTCGGCAATCTTTCTCTGTTTGCACTGTTGTAAGAAGGCGATACTTCTTCCTCATATATCTTTCCATTTTTTATCGGTACTGCAGTGATCTGTACAGCATCCCCTTCAAACGGAAAATATACATTGCGGTTAACCCTGGTTGCTGTGAGTGCTCCATCTTTTCCATAACAGATAACCAGACCACTGGTCTGAATATTCGAATTAAGTGCCAGAACGATCTGATCCTCTAATGTCTTGTCATTTTTCCGCACCACACTCCATGCTGACTTGGTATCAGCCTCCGTTTCATCTGCAGGTTCCCATATAAACACAGGTTTTTTATTTCCTTCTTCATACGGGTAATATGCTGCCGGCAGCTCTTCACTGGTCTTATAACACTGTACATACTGGAAATATCCGTCTGTTGCATAGACAGATACTGGTCGATAATAACCGCTGTCACCCAGCTCCAGCATATTTGTCTCACTTTCATATACTGTGTTTTCCACATCTGTCAAATGCTTTCTTGCCTGGTATATGGAATAATATTCAAATGTACGGCCTGATTTCTGATCTGTAAAACTAATCTGGACTCTGGGACCTGCCGCCTCCTTCTGGAACGTAAAAACATCCTTTCCTTCCGCTGTTCCCGGATTTACCAGCCATTTCAGATTAAAGTCATCTGCCCGGCTTTGTGCCGTAATATCTGCGGATTCATAGTAGGAAAAAGCAGTCCAATTGCTCCATGTATCATCTTCCGGTTTTGCCTCTGCTCCTATCTTCGCATCGGTCACTGTAAGACCACTTCCCAGATCCCCTTCTGATGAGGCTGCCGGTGCAATAACTTTTTTAAGACTTCCCGTTCCGCTTCCTGCTGCCAATCCTGTCACTGCACCATCTACGGAACTCTTCACTGCTCCGGTCAGATAGACATCCTCTATCCGACTACCAGCAGCCACTTCTCCTGCTATTCCTCCAACCTTCAGCCCTGGCTGATTATCCATCTCTTTTCTGTCTGCCTGCAGTATTGTCAGATTCTGCCGGACCTCCTGGATCATCCCCTCATTTCTACCAGTCAGACCACCTGCTGCCAGATTCTGGGCTGACTTCACAGTACCCTGCTCTTCAGTTTCAGTAAACGGTTCCCCTGACTGTTTTTTTGATTTTCCCTCATCATACGTATAAGTCGGCAGCGTTCCGGCATAAATATCATATCCCTTAATCACCACTTGCACTGTTCCATCTGCCGGGCGGGATGTGGATGTGATCGTCTTTGTCAGAACAACGGATTCCTTTGGTTCCAGATTTTGACTGTCATAGGAGGTCGTATTTCCTGTCGCACTGTCTGTCACCGTATAACTGCTCTCAGACCAGGAGGATCCTGGCTGTACTGTCCAGCCTTTCAGATCTGTTGATATATGAATGGGATTCCCTTTTTCATCTCCATCCCCAATATTGACTTTGTCACTTACATTTTTCAGAGTAAGAGTCAGAACCATGGAATTGCCTTCTGTAAGGATCGACGGCATTGCTTTCATCTCTACTTCCAGATTTCCGGGGGTCTTCGTTACTGTTTCAGGCTTCAGATCCACCAGAGTCGTCTGAAGCTTCTCCGTTGCAGCAGTATATACTATACGATCCTTTTTCCCATCAATCTGGAAAACAGTCTGAGCTAACTTACTCTCCCCCGTACCTGTCTTACGGATAAAATAAATCTTCTTATCAGAAGTTGTGACCGTGTAATTCGTTGACGTAGTAGTTGCTTCACGCGCACTCTCTTCAGTTGTTCCCCAGGTTCCCGCTACAGATGAGGTCAGTTGAGTGCCTGTGATACCATCAGCCACCGTCGGTGTAAGCTCATACACTAACTCCGCACTTCCATCTGCCTGATCTTTCACTGTCTTTCCAGGTGCCTTCACTTCCAGTTGCAGCTGATTTTCCGAAATCTTCTCATTGTTTGCTGAAACTGTCTTATCACTTCCATTGGTCAATGCGGTTGTCACAGTCAGATCCGGACAGGATGTGGATACTTTATTGTTGACAACTGCAAACGAAAATACCGATTCATATTCCGATGCATCAACATCTTTCAATGAATAAGTAATCGTGATTGTTTTCACACCAGAGCCACTGGAAACTACTTCCATTCGTCTTCCGTCTGACGTTGTTGATCCCGCATTTCTTTTGTAATTTCCAGTCCAGCTGCCACCTGCTGGAGCTGTCACCGTCACTGTCCCACTGGCTGGCGGAGTAATCTTCAGCGTATAGCTGACCTTGGCATCGCTCCGGTTGGTCACTGCATTTGTTGAAGTTAATATGTGTGCTTGTACTCCATTTGCAGAAAGGGCAGCACTTCCGACCGATTCCTCCATACTGGCTGTTCCATAGACTGTTGTACTGGCTGTTGTTGTAGCGGAAGCTGGTCCTTTGCTTCCATCTGGATACGTGGCTGTTGCCGTGATCTTCTGATTCAGCTGGTAAATGCCAGAGGCTTCTGTGGGGGCCGGAACCGTCTTTGTCCATTTATAAGTAGCTGTATCATTTGCAGCTATATTGGAAAATGTATGTATTTCCTTACCATTTTCATCAACAACTTTAATATCTTCTGAATTTTCTGTATGTAGATTCTTTACAGTAATCTCATATGCTATTTCAGCAGTACCACGCGGACTATAAACCATCTCCGGTACCAACACTTCCACGGATACACCTGGATTTCCCCACGATGCCGGCTTCTTTGCACTGAATGACTTTGGTTTTACTGACGTATACACCAACGTTGACGCTGTTGCCTTTGCTTCAGCTGTTGCCTGATCGCCATCCTTGGCTGATGCCAAAAAGGTACCACTGATCGTAACGGTACTAGCTGATCCGGGATCAGGATCTGCTTTTGAAATTGTTACTGTTTTTTTCTCATGAGCTAGAAGCGTAGAGAATGTGATGGTATGGTTTACCGGATCAACCGTTCCTCTTGCTGCATCCATAACCGTCATACCGTCTTCATAGGTGAGCACTGCATCTGAAAGTGCCCGCGATGTTGTATTTTCCAGAACCACCGTGAATTCTGTCTTTGGTGATGTCTCACCTGGTTCCATGGCTTTTCCGGTCGGTGCTGACACACTTAACTTCAGTGATGTTCCAACCGCATCCGGCACTTTTTCATCAACAATCGTTGTAGTAAGTGCTTCTGTGCTAACCGGTACTGTCTGTCCTGTTCCATCTGACACATCCGCCGAAAACTTCGCTTCAATATCCTTTGGCAATGCAGATGCCGTTCCCGTATAAGTATATGTGACAGTTGTTCCTGCTTTTGTGATGGAGCTTACCTTTCCATTCACTGCATCGCTGCTCCATGTTCCTCCTGGCAGATCTGTCTTCAGCACTGCTTCGCTGACAGTTTCATTAACTGCTGACAGTTTTAAATTATAAGTAATGGTATATGTACGTCCGTCTTTGGATGCCACTGCCTGAGGTGCAGTGACCTCCATAGAAAGCAATTCCCCGACTGCCTGATTTCCGACAGTTACAGAAGTTTTCTGTTCTACCTCCGGAATCTTTATTTCCAATGTATTGTCTTTCGTCACTTCCATCTCATGTGCTACTGTGACCGGCATATACTCTACTTTATAATAAAATGCATAGGGTGTCTTATTATCAGATATTACCTTTTCCGGATGGGATGCCCCTGCCTGCCGAACTGTCACTGATGCACCATTCAGACTCACTTTCTTAACTGTTCCGCCTGAACCGATTGTTCCACACAGAATTCCAAAGGAATCTGTGACAGATGCATTTGATGCCGTATTTGTTGTCGTTGTGCGTTCTATTTTGTTTCCTACATATTTTCGATATTCATCTGCCCCTGCTGTTTCTTTTGTACATTCTTTTCCATCCGTATCCAGATATACCGTTGTATAGTCCTTGTCGTTAAAACAGATAGCCTGATATGCTTTTTGCTGGTATCCTGTACTGTTCACAGTAACCTTTTCGTTATCAGCCAAACTATACTGCGGAGCTGCTTGGATTTCCTGGCCCTTTTCACTACTTTCCGTCACCCCCGCATCGGATGTTCGCTGATAGGTCGCTTCCCCATCAGTCACATCAATGATCAGATTTTCTACTGTACCTGACACCGTACCAAAGAGCGCACCCTGCGATACTCCCTGTGCCCCTGTCCCCGGTGTGCTGTCGTTGATAGCAAGCTTCGCGATCTTGATCACATGGCCATCACCGTCAAAGGTTCCTGCGAAGGTGCCCGTGGCAGCAGATGTAATCTCCATCTCCAGATCCTGCTTCAGGCGGAAGGTTTTACCCTTTGTTCCCGTCGTTGCCAGTCCCAGATTTTTAAGCTGCCCTGCAGACTCCACCAAATATGCTCCATCGGAAGCAACCTCAAAGTTTTCACTGAGTCCGGTTCCCAGATTCACTGTCTCCGCCGCCCTCGAACCAATCCCCAGTCCCAGCACCAGGATTCCAATGGCTGCAGCCAGACAAAGAGTTCCGGCCGCCGCATATCTGACCTTTTTCTTTCTGATCCAAGTTATGATTCCTTTCTTCTTCATCTGATCTGTGCCTCCATCTTTCTATCGTATGTACTCTATAAAAAGGCTTCCAGCAGCTCCTTTTGTGCTGCACTGAAATTTCTGCCCTGTTTACTGTATTCATTCTGGATCCCGGCCAGAAGATGCTTCATCTTCACCGGGCTGTGCTCCGACGCTGCCTCCAATGCTCCGTGCATGGCGGCATTTTTAATTGCCGCACCGGAGATTTCAAATGCCTGTGCCAGCATGCATGTATCCACCTCCGGATCTACCGGTGTATCAACCGGGAAGATTTCTTCCCACAATTCCTTTCTAAGTGAAGCATCCGGCATAGGAAAATGCACCATGTAGGAGATCCTTCTTCGGAATGCCTCGTCAAAATTCTGCAAAAGATTGGTTGCCAGTACGGAGATGCCTGCGTACTGTTCGATCCTCTGCAATAGATAAGCGGTCTCTGCATTCGAATACCGGTCCTGTGCATCTGACACATCACTTCTCCTGGTGAAGATAGCATCTGCTTCATCAAACAGCAGGATACAGTCACACCGGTCTGCTTCGTCAAAGACTTTTCCGATATTTTTCTGAGTTTCCCCAATATATTTGCTGATCAGCTGGGAAAGATCCACCCGATAGAGAGGTCTTCCCAGTTCTGTGGCAAGCACCTGAGCTGCCATAGTCTTACCAGTTCCCGGTGCTCCATAAAATAACACGGAGATTCCATTTCCATAAGAAAACTTCCTGCCAAATCCCCATTGTTCCATAACTTCTTCTCTTGCTTCCACCATGCGGCAGATCCGCCGGAGCTGTTCATACTGAGGCTTTGGAAGCTTCAGTTCTGAGAACCGGCGGTTTCCGGTCAGAAGCTGAAGATGTAGACTATCTGAAGGCAGATTCCAGGTCTGCTCATGGAAGCTGTCCGCCAGGAGCTCTGTCCGTATAGTCTTCAGGTATCTGAGATAGTCTCCCATAGGAAGCTGCCGTCCTGCCAGATGTGCAAGACTGATGTCCTCCGGCAGCCGATCCGCCAGATCTCCCAGCAATTCTTCTGTCATCTGCTGCTTGAGTTTCCGGTCCGGCTGCTCCAGTTTTCTCGTGATCACGGAAGCTTCGGGGCGTTCAGCCAGTGCTCTTCCTTCCTCCCGGATCACTCCGTAGAAGGAAAAGCTCTCTCTCATCTTTTCCAGCAGCTCCCACCGTTCGGTCTTTCCTAACCATACACAAGGATACGCTTCATACAACATTGCACTCAAAATACAGGCATTCAGTTCCCGCTCGGTTCCGCGGAAGGTCTCTCCATCGATCAGAAGCAATGCCAGATTCTGTCCTGCACAGATCTGCTCCATGGCATATTCTCTGCCGCTTCCCGCCGCTCCGGTCAGACAGAGAATCATAGCTTCACCTGTCTGCTCTGCCAGCGAAAAGATCCTGTGGCTTTCCGCAAGAAGTTCTTCCAGTCCATAGGATTTCTTTTCTTCCGTAAGCCTGAGCTTAACTCCCGATGGAAGCACCGGCATGGTGCCTTCCAGCCAGCCTGACAGCACCGGACAGAGCTCCACATACTCCTCGTTAAAATAGTACCAGACCGGGAGAGCCTTCATATTTTCCGGCTCTTCTTCGTAAATCTGTATCCAGAGTCTTCTGAACTCTTCCACGGACAGACGATCCCCATAGGTTTCTGTTCCCCACAATACGGCGATTAGCATCTGCTGCTGTTCATTCAGCTTCAGCTTCTGCACTGCTTGCGTCCATGGAAGAAAGGAACCTGTCCCTTCTGCTTCCTCCATGATCTCCTGAATGGCATTCCAAAGCCGTTCTTTCTTATCAGAATGATTGCCTGTCCGATATTCCCGTCCTGCTTTTTTCAGACGTCTGTTCAGAATCTCTGTATATTTCATACGTTCTCCCGTTCCTTCATCTACTTATGTGCCGCTCTTTCAAAGGTATGCAGTGCAATGTCATAGCCAACTCCCATCTCTAACAATGCATCTGCCACGACCCCCTCATCCAGCGGTTGATCTTCTGCCCCGGACACCATGACCCGGTACTGCAGCATTTCCTCTTCTTTTCCATCTGCCGGTCCATAAAAATAATGTCCCATGCGAACGTTCCGATTCAGCTGATTGATGTTCTCTAGAATCTCTGTTCTCTCAAAGCTGCTCAGATCCACGATGATCTGGGAGTAGAACAACAGATATTTGCAGAGTCTCTGATCCGTATCATCAAGATCCATCAGATATCCTGCTGCCAGATGAAGATCTGCTTCCGTCGCTTCCCGGTCATCGGGATATTCTTCGATACTTGGAAGGCTTACCAGCAGGATGATATCATCCAGTACATTTCCCTTGGGCAGAATCTCTGCCGCCATGTCAAGACTCTCCAGAAAATCTTTCAGTCTTTCAAATTCCTGCATTTTTTCCTGATCTGTATAACTCATGCGTCAATCCTCCTAATCATCTCCCTGACCAAATGCTGCTGCCAGTTTTCCCTTCAGATCTGCACGGCTCTCGCTCTCCAGCAGATCCGGCATATCCGTATCCAGTCCTTTTCTAAGGATCTGATGCAGATGCTCCACGTTATGGCTCTGGCGGAACAACTGTCTGGTATTGGACTCTCCCAGCGAATACAGATCCTGATCCTCTGCAAATCCTTTGTTATCGGTTGTCCAGATGGGCGATGCGGATACTTCTTCCATTCGCTCCATCAAAGAGATCGCCATATCTTCCCGGACGGTATTCTTATTATCTTCTGCACCGGTCAGAGTACGGACACTCTTGTAGACAAAGGAACCTACTTCCCTTCCTTTTTCATAGATGGAGCTTCCCAGATCCATGACTCCTGACGCCGTCTTAAGTGCCAGTCCCACTGCCGCGCCAACACCGGTCATGCAGGCAATCTCTCCTGCCAGACTCATACCGCTGGAGGTGATCCCGATACCACCTTTTACGATTGCTTCCACATTGTGAAGCAGTGCTTTTACATTTTTCTTATGGGCCTGATCTGCTTCCCGGTACTCTTCCATCATCTCCATGGCCTCCAGTCGTCTCTGGTCACCCACATCCTCGGTAGCCTGGATACGCTCACCCAGACCATACTGGGCTTCACGGAAGATCGTATCGTTCTTGGATCTTCTGCTGGATGCCGCAACGATCCGGACAGCTCCTGTCTTCTCACCTTTGATCGCTGCTTCCCTCTCCAGCTCATGCCGCTTTTTCTCCAGCCCCTTTTTACCGGTCACATTGTAGGCGCTGGCTGCTTTCCTGTCTCTGGTCTCGTCTGCCGTATACAGTGCACGGCGTTCCTGTATTCTCTGATAGATCTTGTCACGGTATTTTCTCATACTGTGGATACCCATGGAGCTTGATACCAGATCCATGGTATCTCCTGCCATGGCGATACTTCCCTGACAAAGTCCCACAATGGAATCATAGAACGGGATCACCTGCGTCAGCGGTCCGAAGGTATCTCCAAAGCCTTCCATAATATCTGCAGCCTTGTGGACAAATCCTCTCACCTGCTGGAACCGTCCCTGATTATCGATGGTCACATCCCCGCCATCTTTTCCGCTCTTGTATTCGTTGCGGATAGCTTTGACCAGTGCGACCAGTGTCTTTGACAACGTCACTACACTGGCAATACCGGACAGCACTCCTCCAATGATACCTACTGCTGAATTATCAAATTCATCGTCGAAGACATCACCCTTCACATCCGACAGTGACTTTTCGCCGGACATAAAACCTTTCGCCAGCTCTTTCATCTCGGTCACATCTCCCGGATCCTCGATAAACCCTGTCACGTCTCCGTAGGTTCCACTGATCTGATCCTGTACTGCATCCAGTGCTTCTCCCCAGTTCTTCAGACCTTCCAGCTTCTCCTTCGCCTTGAACAGCTTGTCCTTCCCACTTGTAAATCCATCTTTGATCTGCCCGGGGATTCCCTTTATCTTACCTTTCATCACATCCCCTGTGGTCATCTTCACAGCTTCTTCGGTCTTGATCATCTTCCGGTCGATGCCCTGTCCATCCGGGATGTAATCCGCATTCTTTGCTTTATTTCCCTGCGTGTTGGCTGCCTCTGCCGTACCTTTCAGATTCTTTTCCCGTTTGATCAGAGTCTCCAGCGGTGTATTCTTCTGATCCTTGATGGTCTTTACCGCTTCGTTCTGCTCATTTTTTGCTCTTCCTGCTGGATATTTGGAACGAAGTTCCGTAAGCTGCGCTTCTACCGCTGCGATCGCTTTGTTAATGTTCTCTGAATCGCCCGCATATTCATTCTGGCGCATCTCGTTGAGTGCTGCATATCGCTTCTCGCAGGCAGCCAGAAGTGTTGCATAATCTTCTTCCTTCAGCTCGCCATGCTGATTGATCCGGCCGATACCGCCTGCCAGCTTCTGATAGGAATCAGCCACATAATGCTTCTTGTCTCTGGCAACACGGTCCTTTGCCTGATCTCTCTCCTTCTCCGCATGAGCCTCTGCCCTGGCAAGGCTCTTGTCCTGCGCCAGCTTCTGATTGCTGCGTACCCCTTTCAGAGTCTCCAGCTCCTTACTCTTATCTGTCAGAGTCTGGTCATGGTCTCTGGAATTGATCGCTGTAAAATCCAGTACCAGCTGCTGGAAATCTCCCTTGAGTTCCGAAGCCGCGATACGGTCATTGGCCGCTTCCGCTTCCTCATTCAGTCTTATAACGGCCGCCTGGGCTGCGGGAGATGCGCCCGCTTTACCTGCCACCGCTCCGCGGATCCGTTCGATCTTACTGTATTCTGCCCTGTCCTCCGCCGACTTCATCCGTCGAAGTGACTCTGTCAGTGAACGCATGGATTCCAGCGCCAGCTGTTCCCTGGCTCTCTGCGCTTCATCAAGTCCGCTGTTCGCCTCTTCTCTGGACTGTCCCTGCATAGGCTCTAAATTGCTGTCTCTCTTTTTCCGGCTGAACCAATTCATCCCTCTACCTCCTCCATCAGATAGTAATACACGCCAAAATCGCTGGCGATCAATGTTTTTCCTGTCTTTGCCATCTCTCTCTTTACAGCTGTCAGCACATGTTTCATATTCAGCGGCGTCTGTTCCCCTGCTGCAAGAAATGCAGCTGCCACTGCCACATTCTTGATCTGGCTTCCTGAAAAATGAAATTCCTCTGCCAGAAAATCAAGATCCAGCTCTTCCCTTGGAAGCTCCGGCGGAAATACTTTTTGCCAGATCTCCTTTCTGCGCGGTACATCCGTAAACGGAAATTCAATGATAAACTGAAAGCGCCTTAGGAATGCATTATCAAAATTCTGTAAAAAATTCGTTGCCAGAATGATGATTCCTTCATACTCTTCGATCTTCTGCAGCAGATAGGCAGTTCCGGCATTGGAATATTTGTCATTGGAATCCTTCTGATCCGTCCGTTTTCCAAACAACACATCCGCCTCATCAAAGAAGAGGATACTCTGGCTCTTCTTTGCCTGCTCAAAAATATTTCCCAGTTTTTTTTCTGACTCTCCCACATATTTGGAGAGTACCCCTGACATATCCACCTTGTATAATTCCATCTGCAGACGATTGGCAATCACCTGGGCTCCCATGGTCTTTCCTGTACCTGGCGGTCCATAGAAGATCATGGACACTCCTTTTCCGTAGGCCAGCTTCTTGTCAAATCCCCACCGGTGGTAGACCTGATGATGAAGCAGTACCTGGTCGCATGCATCTGCCAGAAGCTTTTTCTGCGGTTCTGGAAGAATCAGATCCTCCCATCTGTATTTTGCTTCGATCCGCACTGCATCTCTTCCCAGCCGATGCTCCAGCTGATCTGTGCAGGCAGCAAGCAGATCTGCCATGTTGGGCTGTGCTCCCTTCATCAGAAGACGGTCCTGATATTCCTCCACACAGTCTATGATCGTTCCTGCTGTCAGCCGGTATTTGTCTGCCAGATAGATCAGGTTCAGATCCGCAGGTCTTAATTCTTCCTGCAGACAGGCATCCCACAGCAGGATTCTGTCCTCCGTTGTGTTATCCGGTATCCGGATCTTTACAACTTTCCGTTCCCCTTCTATGCTTCGATTCCATTCATATATCGATGTAAAAAACAAAAGCCCGTTCCAGTCCCGCATTCCATGCAGCAGCTTTTCTGTCTTTTGTGCATCCACCCGGTCTTCCTCATCTCCCGGAAGTCCGGTAAAACAGATGGCTGCATTTCCCTTCAGGATTGCTTCCCGTTTGATCCGGCGGCAGATCTGATCTGATGGCTCCCTCTGTTCCATAAGCCGTACACTGTCCACATAGAGAACCGGCAGCTTCTTCGCCTCACAGAGAAGTCCACACTGAAGTTTTTTCCCGGATCCTGTCTCTCCGCATAGAAAATAGGTTCTTGCTCCATGCTCATACAGATGCAGAAGTCCCTGCTGGATCTCTTTCTGGATCAGGAGTTCTCCCTTACAGGAAGCCTGCAAACGAACGAACCTGCCCAGTTCCTCGTCCTCCTGCTCATATGCCTGCAGATAGGAACTGATCCTTCCGTCCAGCTTCAGCGGAATCTCCTGGGCACTCATAGAGCCTTCCATATTCTCAAGTCTGTCAAACAGAAGTCCCAGCTTCTTCTTATTTTCTACAAACTGTCTCCACAGCTCCAGCCGTTCTTCTTCCTCATCAGCATAAGAACGGATGCACAGGCCGATGGTTGGAATTCTGCTGTATGTCTGTGTATTCAGACGGCTGATGATCTGACTGAGTTCATGATCCAGCTCACTGCTCAGTGAGAGGATCACCATATATGCTTCAAATTCGCTGAACTGAAGCACATGGAATATATATTCCAAGGCAATCATTCCACCGCTTCGGATGGTTCTTCTGGCTCTTTCCCTGCTCTTCCGAAGTATGGCTCTTGCTTTCATTTTGTCCTGCTCTGTATTGTCTTCCAGAAACAGACGGACACAGGCAATCAATTCTTTATAATATTCCTGTTCTGTATGAAATGGCTCCGCCGATCTGTTCATTATGTATTATCCCCCGGATGATCTTCTTCTGTATCTGCAGCTGTGGCTGTCTCCTCCAGTGTCTTTCTCTTCTCCCGATAGTAGCTTTTGATATCCTTTTTCTGAAAATCATAAGCATAATTGATCCGCCGGAGGAATGTTCTGGACAAAGCATCCTTTCTGGTCAGAATGGATTCCAGAAGACTGATCACTGAAAGTCCCTGCACTGCTTCTGCCCGCAGTCCCTGCAATTCTTTCCGGTCTTTTTCCTGTTCCGACCAGGCCGGTCGTTCCTCCGTTGATTGCTGTGCCTCCATGGCCTGTGTCCTGCGGAGTTCCCACACTTCTTTCTGGATCTTCTTCTGTCTTTGACGTTTTTCGTCCAGTTCCTTCTGCTCTTCATCCTTGATAAAAAATGGAAGATTCTTTCTCACCGCTTCCAGATTGGCACGTCCAAGATACGATGCGATGGAGCGCTTTGTCCAAGGCTTATTTTCCCGTTTTTCGATCAGCACAGTGGACATCTCCCAGCGTCTGGACACATATGCCCGGTTCTCATTATCCCCTTTTAACAGAGATTTCTGCTGATATTCTTTCATCTCTTTCTGATAACGGCTGGCTACCGTGTCATATCTGGAAGTCTTCATATTGGCAAACAGAAATACACGCTCCCTGTTGGGGTTATAGCCAAGCTGCAGCGTTCCAAACATATTATCCTGCTTCATAAGCCGGTCGCAGCCGAAGAGTCTGCCCGGCATCTGACTTTCATAATATCCTTCGATCTTCTGATGCTTTGCAAAATATTCCACCTGTACATGGCTGGCCGCTGTCAGGCGGTCAGATGTTTCCCGAAGATCCTGTAGTTTTTTTTCTTCCAGCTTTCGTTCTGCTTCCATGTTGTATGTATTCCTTTCACATTGTCCAGATTCTTCTATATACATACGCACTCTATTCTACTGTTATTTTCACATAAATAAAAAAGATACACACTGCCCAAACGGGTAGTCTGTATCTTTTTTTATAGTATATGATACTCCGTGATCAGATTGATAGCCTGGCTTCTGTTCTTTGCACCCAGCTTCTGATAAATATTTTTCAGATGATATTTTACTGTATTTTCCGAAACGCAGAGAGCCTTTGCGATCTCCGCATTCTTCTCTCCCTTTGCCAGAAGATGCAGCACATCTCTTTCGTAGCTGCTGAAGCTGTCGATCTTCATGAGCTTTCGCTTCTTCAGGTATCCAGGATAGATCAGCATCTGTGCTCTGGCCGCTGTCATCACCTGCTTGATAAATGGATCCAGCTGTCTGCCATTCTGTTTTCCATATTGATCCGCCAGAAGCTCATAGATCGCTTCTCCTTCATCCGCCAGGACCCGGATAAATCCATATTCTTTCGCTATGAGGATTGCCTGCTCCAGCTTCTCTATCCATGCCGGGTTCCCACATCGGAAATGAATGATGGCTTCCAGGGCACGGATCTGTATCCCCAGGTAGATCATCCCGTACTGATCTGCAAAATCCAGCAGGGAACGAAGGAGCATGCCCGCCTGTACATACTGTTCCTGCCAGATATATACCTTTGCCTTCATGAGATACTGATAATACCTGTGCGTACAGAATCTTTCCTTTTCATTCGGTGCCTCTTTTTTGAGCCAGTTATTTAACCTCGCCTCATCATTTTTCAGCAAGTAAAACTGCACCTTGTGCGCTCTCATGATATCTGTCCACAATTCTTTGGCATCCGCTTCTTCATCCAGACGATACAATAAAAACTCTTCAGCGCCATGTGCCTGATTCTGTGCGATCATCAGATCTGCCATCTTGAGATTGCAGAGCTTCTGCATTCGTTCATTTTTCTCCAGTCTGGCATGGCGGAGACTTTCCGACAGGCTGTCCAGTGCTTCATCCAGCCGATTATATTCATAACTCACCTCAGCCTGCATATATAAAACCATTGAAGCATATTTCCTGCCTGCGATCCTTCTCAATGCCAGAAGGCCCAGACCTGCTTTGTCACTTTGCGGGAAAAAGGAACAATAATCTTTATCTCCGTGCAAAATAGAGATCTGACCTGGCACCAGAAGCTGATCCCACATCACATCTACCGAAGTATATACCTGATCCGCCAGTTCCTGTGCCTCTTCAAGAAGCTCCGGCGTCATGCCGCCTGGTCCGATCAGTTTAAGGAAAAGCTGGCATTTTCGGATCTGTCTTCCTTTTTCCGGCAGGCAGTTCTCCAGCATACGATTCAAAAACTGTTCGCATTTACGGAACGCTGGCAGGTCTCCTTCCATTGCCTGAAGCATAGCCTTTGCCATGACCAGTCTCGGATATTCCTCCAGATAGACATCCGACAGGTGAAGACAATACTCTTCCAATGAAAGAAATACATCATAGCCTAACTTCTGCGACAAAAGTCTGTCTATCTGCAATGCGATCTGTTCTCTGTTTTTCAAAAGATCTGCAAATTTTAATGCTGCAAAATAATTCCTTTTATCCTCATAATAATGCATCGCCCTGTTGTACAAGGCTTTCATCTTATCCTGATCCATATATTTATAGATGATCCTGGCCAGAAAGCGGCGGAACAGCGGAGTAAACTGCCAGCATCCGTTTCCACAGTCATCCAGAATGCTTCCTTTCATACGAAGCATCTGAATAAATTCTCTTGCTTTCTCACTGGGCATGTCAAGAATCGTCCAGACAAGCTCCTCTGTCAGCTGCTCAAAGCAGGACAGATTCACCAGGGCATACTGCTCATCCAGCCGGAATGTCCGAAAATAATCCACTTCGATCCAGGAAAACAGATCCTCCAGACACTGTTCCCTGACGATCCGGCAATATCCCCTCGAAGAATTCAGCAGTGGATTCTCCAACAGATACAGGCAGATGGGCATATTATTAAAATCATGCTCAATCCGGGCCAGTTCCTCCGGATAAAGATGAATTCCTTTTTTGCAGAAATAACTGTCTACTTCTTCCCTTCCCGGTTTCAATTCTTTTTTCCCATAGATGAGTAGACGACCGGAAACTTTGTATGCCAGAAGTTCCTCCGGCAACGGGATCGTGGATGCAAAGACATACTTTTCTCTGCGCCCCTGCTCCTGGATCCGTTTCCACAATCTGCTCTTTCCTTCAGAATCCTGAAGTCCTTCATACCGCGGAATCAACAGCATCTGCCCGTCTTTTACAGGAAGCTCTGACAGCTGTTGATCCAAATTATAAATATCCAGCATCTGTATGGTATATTCCGGATGATGTTCAGAAAAATGAGATAGAAATGTATATTTTCCCCAGCCTAAAGACGCTTGTATATAAATGATATCATAGTTGATCAGATCCTGGCAGAGTTTATGATCCAGTCTGGGATTCTCTATATAAAGTTCTTCACTTTTTTGCATTGTCCTCTGCATCCTGACCTCCCTTTTTCTCATATATATCTTTTTTATACCTTTTTCTGAAGACAGCTTCAATAAGGGTTGCCCAAATGGTAGCAAATGTTAGACAAATGGTTTTTCTGTTGGTTTTTGTCGAATCTGTTGTCGAATCTGTGAAAAGAAACTGGATATGCGATCCCCGATATGCTATACTTTTATACATAAAATAAACGAAAGCTTTTGAGTGATAGCTATATGAAAATTGCAATTGTTGATGATGATGTCAATGACAGAGAGCTCCTGATCCAGCTGATCAAGGTTTCTCTTGAGCATGAAGCTTATGCTTTGGATATTACACAATTTGACAGCGGAGAAAGTCTCCTGGAAGCTTTTGAACCTGAGCAGTTCGATATCTGTTTTCTGGATATTTATATGAAAGAAATGAATGGTATGACAGTCGCCCGGGAACTCCGTGCCCTGGATCCTGATCTTTCTATTGTCTTTTTGACCAGCAGCAAAGACTATGTATATGAAGGGTATGAGATCCATGCCCTCCGATATCTGCTGAAGCCTCCACAGGCAGATCATGTGCAGGCAGTGCTTTTTGAATGTCTGAAACAGTCTCAGAAAAATCAGAGAAGGCTGACTGTTTCTGTCGGCAAGAAGATTCATGAGATTCCTTATCGGAATCTGCTGTATATCATGTCTGTGGGCAATAATATCGAGATTCATTTTCAGGATTCTCATCTGAATCTGTCGGCCCGGCACACCTTTTCCAAGACAGTAGCACCCTTACTGACAGATGAACGTTTTCTGACTTGTGCAAGGGGGATCGTTGTGAATCTGTCCCACGTAAAAGATATCCGGAAAGATGGGTTCTTGATGGATAACGGCGAGTTTGTTCCTATCAGCCGCAGACTTTATCCATCTGTCAAAAATACCTATATTGATTTTCAGTTTGAACACATTCTTTCTTAGGTTGCAGGAGGATCTTGTATGTCTCATAGAAACTTTTTTTTATCTTTCCTATGCTTGCTTCTGTTTTTAAGCATTTCCACACCGGTCTTTGCAGCCGAAGAGCCTGATCTGTCCGGTGGTGTGATCACATCGATCCCACGCCAGCGATTTCTGGAAAATATCAATCCTATTCATTTTTACACTACTGACGATCCAGAAGGTCTGTTATCCTACCTTAAGGAACAGCTCCAGAATATAAGTTCCCTGACAGCAATCGTATCAAAGGACGGTCAGACCTACGAAACAGAGCTCTCCCTCTCCTGGTCGGATCTTCCTGAAGATGTGACCAAAGCAGGATCTTATGAGCTGACAGGTACGATCCTTCCTCCGCAAGACGACTGTACCTTTGCTGATGGAGTTATGACCAGTATTCGGATCCCTTATATCATCCATGATGCTTCTGTCAGATCTGCCATTACCTCTCTGTTCAACATTCAGACTGGAATAACTGGCATGATATTTAAAGTCCATGATGATAATTCCTGGACTGAGCAAAGAGATCTGCTCCATAGTTTTCTTGCTATAGCTGTCCATGGATTGACAGCCGATGGACGGAAAGCTGAACTTGTCCTTGATCAATTTGACGATCATTCTGTCAATATCAATGTGCCCGGTGAATATGAGATCCTTATCTCTTATTCGCTGGCCGATTCCTGTCAGGATCATTTTACATTTCCTGATGATCTGAAGACCTGGCACATTCCCGTCAAGGTCTCTGATCCGTCTGTCTATGAACTGTGGACCTTGAAAGTCGATAACTCTGCGTTTTATGTAACATCTCTTACAAAGCCAGCTTCTGACGCAAAGCTGTTCTGGCTGAAAAGTGAAACCAAACTGTCCCAAGAGGAACTTACCACTCAGAATTGGGAAGTTTTTCCGGATCCAGATGATGGAGCGACTTTAAATCCTTATCTATCAGATTTTCAGATCTCAAGAACTCTGCTTACCAGGGGAATCTACCATTATTTTCAGGTCGTGTCCTCCACACAGCGTTCTACCATTCTGATGATCCAGGACAATGGCGAAGAATATAATTATGAAAATACCGGCGGTGACCGTGATGGAAGCAGTTCCGATGATGCTCCGTCCGGTTCCCTGGTACAGCCTGCACCAGCTACTCCTGCCCCCGGTCCGTCCACATCCGAGGGTGCTTCCCCCGGGTCACAGGATGCTTCATCCAGTACCACGGCTGGTTCATCCGAATCACAGGGTGCTCCATCCAGCACCACAGCTGCTCCGTCCGAGGCACAGGCTGCTCCATCCGACACCACAGCTGCTCCGTCCGGCACCACAGCTGCTCCGTCCAATCAGACCGACTCTGTTGCCACGGAGTCCTTCTCTGCGGATCAGGATCGTCTGTATGGTGTCCGCCTGAATCTCATGCGGCAGACCTCCGGCGGTAATGCTCTCTTTTCCAAGCATGGAATTCAGCTTCAGCTCTCTTCTGATGTATTGGACCAGCTTGCCCTCACAGATGAGGATTCCCTGACTGTCTCGATCCAGCATCCTGCCTCTGACATGATCCTGGTGTCTGTTTCAAAAAATGACGAGGAGATCCTGTCTATTCCTGATACGAAGATAACAATTCCATGGAATGCACAGGATCCGACCTCTGAATTTCTTCTTCAGGATAAAAAGTCGGATACCATATACACTGGAACCTATGATGAAGAGCAAAAGCTTCTTACATTTATCATTTCCAAACCAGGAACCTACTATGTCTCTGAACAGGCTCCTGAACATGAACAGATCCTGTCAGTGTCTGCTACAGAGCCCTCAACTGCCCTGCCATCTGTTCTTCCTGTAGTTTTAAGTCTTGGAGCTGGCTTTTCCTGCTTACCGCTTCTGCGGCGAAAGATAGGAGGAGTCCATGAAAAATAAGCTGCACATCCGTTTTCTCTGGCTGCTGGTTCCTTTTCTGGCAGCCTCCTGCCTTTACCTGTTCCTGTACCAGTACAATAATAAATATACCCGGACCACGATCCAGCCGGCCAATGGTCTTCTGATTCTGTCAGAGAAAGAGCTTCAGACCGACCCTGTTCGGTTCTTAAAATCCGGCTGGTCCTTTTATCCAGACCAGCTGCTGTCTCCCGAAGATTTTTCAGATGGGATCCCTGACAGCTACCAGTTCTATACACAGATTGGACAACGCAGCCACTTTCATTCCTACAGTCTTCCAGACAGTCCCCATGGATACGGCACTTATGTGCTCTGGCTTTCTCTGCCTGCAGAGCAAAGCTATACGCTGGAATTGCCGGAGATCTTCAGTGCATGCAGGCTATATGTGGATGATCAGCTGGTGCTGACACTTGGTGATCCTGACCCTGCCCATTACATCCCCCGTATTCAGGAACGGCTGATCACCTTTACGTCCACTGGCATGACGCGTCTGATTCTCTGCGTCAGTGATTATTCACACTACTACAGCGGGATGGTCTATCCTCCTGCCTTCGGTCCGTCCCACAATGTGGAGCTTTACCACAATCTGCGTATCGGGATCTGTATTGCCTTTGAATCGCTGGCATTGCTGATCGCTGTCCTGGCGCTTTTTCTTGGTCTGCACAGTCACCAGAAAAATATTCTGATCTTTGCAGTTTTGTGTATCTCTATCATTGGATTTACCGCATATCCACTATTCCATACTTTTCTGATCGTACCGGTCTTTCCATGGTACTCTCTGGAATTGTTCTCTGGATATGTAGTGGCCTGGCTGGTACTGGTACTCCACAACCGCCTGTGCTCAATGGATCAGCATCTATGCCGGATCAGTCAGGGAACCGCACTGATCGTCTGTACCATTGCCCTATGCTATGGACTGACCTCTGCCTCTTTGACAGTCCCTGTCATGAACGGTTTTTCCATCCTTACCACCTGGTACAAGGCATTTTGCGTCCTCTATCTGCTGGCCTCCTCCGCAGATGCACTTTCCCGCCGCCAGCCGGATACACTGGCACTGTTCTGCGGAGATGTATTTTATGGAACCGCTTTTCTGTGGGATCTGCTGCTTCCCGCCTATGAGCCTGTCTATGGCGGCTGGCTGACAGAATGGGGAACCTTGATTCTCTTCCTTTGTATGTTATATACCTTATGGCACGATATTACGCAGGCTTATATTTTCCGCTATTCTTTTCAGGAGGAACGACGTCAGCTCACCAGACAGGTGGCGATCCAGCAGTCTCATTATCTCAGTCTGACAGAGAAGATCGACGAGACGATCCGTATGCGTCACGACCAGCGTCATCATATGCAGCTCTTAAGAAGCTGTCTGGAGCACCAGCAATACGAACAGATGAAAGAGTATCTCAACGAATATGAGGATTCCTATGAACTGGGAGAACGTACGGTTCTGTGCCGAAATCTTGTAATCGACGCTATTTTACAATACTATCATGGTCTCTGTCAGAAGCAGCAGATCAGGTTCGCTGTGGATGCACAGCTTCCTGCTGATCTGCCGGTCTCCGACATTGACCTGTCTATTCTGTTTGGTAATTTACTGGAAAATGCATATGATGCCTGCAAGGAGATTGCTGCCCCCGCTGCTTACATTCAGATTAAAGCCGGATGGCAGAATGAAAAATTATATTTTCGGATAGAAAATTCTTATAAAAATCTGATCCATAAACATCAGGATAAATATTTGTCCACCAAACATGAAGGCTATGGAGTCGGCACCGAATCCGTCAAGGCACTGACGGAACGCTATCACGGACAAATAAAATTCGATGTGACCGATCAGTTTTTCCGGGTATCTGTGATCTTAGGATCCACCCAGTCGTAAATATTGCCGGTGACAATGGCATGAAACATGCGCTCTTTTGCTCCCGGTGTCTCCTGATCAAGCTTCATAAGCAGGTCTTTTACATAAGCCCTCCTGGTGGTTCCGTCCACCGGGCATGGGCTTTTTAAGATTCTGATCTCCTGTCTTCTGATAAATCCTCTGACCTGCCCTTCTTCCACATACATCAGCGGACGGATCACACGGATTCCTTTATCTTCAAACCAGGTAACCGGTGGAAATGCATAGAACTGTCCCTGATAGATCATGGACATAAGCATAGTCTCTACAAAATCATCTTTATGATGGGCATAAGCGATCACATTGCAGCCCTGACGAACCGCTTCATCTACCAGCGCCCCTTTCCGAAGCTTTGCACACAGGGAACAAGGATTGTGTTCCTTTCTCTCTTCCATGACGATCTTCCCGATCTGGGTATGAATGATCGTAAGTTCCACACCAAGCTTTTCACAATAAGCTTCAATTCCTGTAAAATCTGTATTGGCATAACCCAGATCCACACAGATTGCCGTCACCGTAAAATGCTTCGGATAGAAACGTGACAGTTCTTTTAATCCATAGAGCAGCGTCAGACTGTCCTTGCCGCCGGAGACGCCGACAGCAATCTTGTCCCCTTCTTCGATCATCTCATACCGTTCACAGGACTGACGGATCAGGCTTAACAGCTTTTGAACTTTCATAGATTTTCTCCTGACTGTTTTTATACATAACGAAAGACCGGACAGAACGCATCTTTCTCCGGCCTTTTCGCATTTTACATTTCCAGATAAGACAGGATCGCTTCCAAAGACTGATATCCTGTGATCCTCCGGAATATCTGTTCTCCATTCATGATCAGCATGGTCGGCAGTACAGTCACTCCGAACTGACCAGCCAGTGTGCGCTCCTTGTCCCCATTGACGCGGACAAACTTCACATCACAGGCTTCTTCTGCCGCTTCTTCAAGAACGGAAAGCTGTGCTTTGCAGAAGCTGCACCCGTCTGCATAGAATTCCAGCAGGACTGGCTGTGCAGCTTTTGTTACTTCAGTCTGAAAATTGTCCCCGGTAATCTCTTTGATTTCCAATCGACACACTCCTTTCTGAATTGCACAGTCTATAGTGTTCCCGATTTGCGGAAATTTTATTTTTGAGAGTATACGCGGATCACGGAAGCCACTTCACGGATCATGGACATCTCTCCAAAGATCACCAGTGCATCCTGCAGATGTCTGGTCTCTACTTTATCTGTGATGACTACCAGCTCTGCTACGCCATCTACAGCTGGCTTTTGGATCACCTGACTGATGCTCACACCATTGTTGCCAAGAACACCTGCCACGCCTGCCAGGATGCCGGTTCTGTCTTCTACTAAGAAGCGCAGGAAATAGCGATGTCTGGAATCTCCCACCGGCTGCATAGGCAGGTTTTTATAACAGCTGCATCCGATCCGTCCGCAGCAGTCATACTGCATATTTCTGGCGGTAGCGATCACATCTCCAACAACAGCACTTGCGGTCGGGAACTCACCTGCTCCACGTCCCTGGAACATGGCATCGTCCACTGCATCACCATGTACAAATACCGCATTGAAGGAATCATTGACTTTCGCCAGCGGATGCTGTTCCGGGATCATCACCGGAGATACACTGACTTCAATCTTGTCATTGACATTTCTTGCCACGCCAAGAAGCTTCAGCACGTAGCCGAACTCCCCTGCATATTTGATATCTCTGGCTGTGATGCTGGAGATTCCTTTGATCTCCACATCATCAAAGGTTACTCTGGAATGGAATGCGATGGATGCCAGAATCGCCATCTTGCGGCCTGCGTCCAGTCCTTCCACATCGGCAGTAGGATCTGCCTCTGCAAATCCAAGCTCCTGAGCCTGCTTCAGTGCTTCTCCAAAATCCATGCCTTCCTGCGTCATCTTGGTCAGAATATAGTTGGTTGTACCATTGACAATACCCATAACTTCTGTAATATTGTTTCCTGCCAGACACTCCTTTAATGGGCGGATGATGGGAATACCGCCGCCTACTGCAGCCTCAAAGTACAGATCTTTGTGATACTCTTCTGCTGCATCCATCAGCTCTTTTCCATGTTCAGCCAACAGATCCTTGTTGGCAGTAACTACATTCTTGCCGGCTTTCAATGCTTCCAGAATATAAGTTCTTGCCGGTTCAATGCCTCCCATCAGCTCGATCACAATACTGATCTCCTGGTCATCCAGAATTTCCTGCCAATCATCGGTCAGAACCTCATCCGGGATTCCTTCTCTTTTCTTATTCAGATTTTTTACCAGAACTTTGGTGATCGTAAGCTCTGCCTGTATCTTGCTTGGCATCTCACTTTTCCGTTTTTCGATCAGCTTATAGACACCGCCGCCAACTGTTCCGGCACCTAACAGTGCCGCTTTGATCTCGTTATATTTACTCATTTTCTCCTCCAAGTAACACTTCCTCTACAATAGCAGCCGCATCTTTGATGCAGTCTGCACAGGAATGCACCGGTGTGCCGGTGGTCACGCCCTTCAACTCTGCACAGATGGTAGAACCGCAGCACTCCTGAAAACGCTCCAGCAGCTGTCTGGACAGCTTATATGTTTTTCCTTTGGTCTTCGGGGCATCGATCTGTCCGTCACTGTTTTTAAGGCCTGCGAGAAGCACTGCTCCTGACAGTGCGCCACAGGTACCTGCCATACAACCCATGCCAAGCCCGAAGCCTTCTGTCATGCGGAAAACATCTTCCTCCTTATAGCCAAACAGGTCACAATACGTACATGCCACTGCCTGCGCACAGTTGTATCCTTTATCATGTCTTACGATCGTTTCTTTTACACGGCTCTCCATACGTACATATTCTCCTTAAATGTTGACACTGATAAGCTTCGGTGTATAACCGGCCTTCTCCAGTGCTTTGATGATCTTTTGTTTATGTTCTGTTCCAAATGCTTCCAGTGTGATCTTCAGTTCCACTGCTGCACTTCTGTTGGTGCTGACAAACTGATTGTGATCAAGTCGGATAACATTTCCATTCTCTTTTGCAATGACAGAAGCTACATGTACCAGTTCACCCGGCTTATCCGGCAGCAGTACAGACAGTGAAAAGATACGGTCTCTCTGGATCAATCCATGCTGTACCACGGAAGACATGGTGATGATATCCATGTTACCGCCGCTTAAAATGCAGACGATCTTCTTGTCTTTTACATTCAGATGCTTCAGTGCTGCCACACTTAAGAGTCCTGAGTTCTCCACAATCATCTTATGATTCTCTACCATATCCAGAAATGCGACGATCAGCTCGTCATCCGGAACAGAGATCACGCGATCAATATTTTTCTGAATATACGGAAAGATCAGCTTTCCAGGCTGACGGACTGCAGTACCGTCTGCGATGGTCGCACTGTGATCCAGACAGATCACCTCGCCCTTCTTCAGGGACTGCTCCATACAGTTGGCTCCCTCCGGCTCCACACCGATGACTTTGATCTTTGGATTCAGCATTTTAGCCAGAGTGGCTACACCAGATGCCAGTCCGCCTCCTCCGATAGGTACCAGAATGTAATCAACCAGCGGAAGCTCCTTGATGATTTCCATGGAGATCGTTCCCTGACCGGTTGCCACATCCAGATCATCAAACGGATGGATGAAGGTATATCCTTTTTCTTTTGCAAGCTCAATGGCATGAGCACATGCCTCGTCATAATCATTTCCATAGAGAACGACTTCTGCGCCGTACTCCTTGGTATGGTTGACTTTGATCAGCGGAGTTGCTGTCGGCATAACGATCACTGCCTTGCATCCATATTCTTTTGCCGCATATGCCACACCCTGGGCATGATTTCCTGCAGATGCAGTGATCAGTCCCTTCTTTCTGTCCTCATCAGACAGGGTGCTGATCTTATAGTAAGCACCTCTGATCTTGAATGCGCCGGTCTTCTGCATATTCTCCGGTTTGAGATATACTTTGTTGCCGCACTGGTCGCTGAAGCACTGGCTGTATACCAGACCGGTCTTGTTGGTCACACGACCGACGATCTCACATGCTTCTTCAAATTTTTCCAAAGTCATTGTTGTCATCATGGTTTTTGTGTCTCCTTTGTTGTCTGTTGTGTTTTGCGATATATGTTAGTTCTCGGAACTTGGTAAGAACAAAGCATTTACAAATGTGTCTGCGTCAAATTTCTGTAAATCATCAATATGTTCTCCCACTCCGATATACTTAACCGGAACGTTAAGTTCAGACTGAATTGCCACTGCAATTCCGCCCTTTGCGGTTCCATCCAGTTTTGTCAGGATGATACCTGTCAGATCTGCCACCTCACCAAACTGTCTTGCCTGCTCCAGCGCATTCTGTCCAGTTGTTCCATCCAGAACCACCAGAGTTTCCCGATATGCATCCGGATATTCTCTTTCGATGATCCGGTTGATCTTCTTCAGCTCTTCCATCAGATTCTTCTTGTTGTGAAGTCTTCCTGCAGTATCAATGAGCAGAACGTCTGCTTTTCTTGCCTTGGCAGCACTTACTGCGTCGAAGACAACAGATGCCGGATCTGCTCCTTCCGATCCTCCGATGATCTCCACTCCGGCACGGTTGGCCCATTCTGTCAGCTGCTCTCCTGCTGCTGCACGGAACGTATCTGCTGCTGCCAGGATCACTTTTCTTCCCTGTTCCTTGAGCTTTCCTGCCAGTTTGCCTACAGATGTAGTCTTACCGACTCCGTTGACACCGATCACCAGTACCACAGAGGTTCTGTGTTCAAACTCATATGCGGTCTCCCCTACCTGCATCTGCTCCTTGATACTGTTGATCAGCAGCTCCTTGCACTCATGGGGATCTTTAATATGCTGTTCTTTTACTTTCTGTTTCAGATTTTCAATAATGGCAGTGGTCGCATTGATACCAATATCTCCCATTACCAGAGTCTCTTCGATCTCATCATAGAAATCATCATCAATGTCCGAGAAACCGTTGAAAATAGCATCCATTCCGGATACAATATTGTTTCTCGTCTTTGCCAGGCCATCTGCCAGACGTCTGAAAAATCCTTTTTTCTCCTCAGCCATAAGGCCACCTCCTATTTATCCAGATCATTTTCGATCAGATTCACCGACACCAGAGTAGATACACCCTTCTCCTGCATAGTAATACCATACAGACGGTCAGCTGCATTCATGGTACCTCTTCGGTGCGTGATCACGATAAACTGCGTATCGCTGGTCAGCTTGTGAAGGTATTTTGCAAAACGTACCACGTTGGAGTCGTCCAGTGCCGCCTCGATCTCGTCCAGAAGACAGAAGGGGGACGGCTTTAAGTTCTGAATGGCAAACAGAAGAGAAATGGCTGTCAGAGCCTTCTCACCACCGGAAAGCTGCATCATATTCTGCAGCTTCTTTCCCGGCGGCTGCGAGATGATCCGGATACCTGTCTCCAGAATATCCTCCTCATCAATCAGCTCCAGCGTTCCTTTACCGCCGCCAAACAGTTCCTTGAATGCTTTATCAAACTCCCTCTGGATCAGCACAAACTGTTCCATGAACTGTTTCTTCATACCAGTATCCAGTTCCTTTATAACCTGCTTCAAGGCTTCTTCTGCCTCCTGAAGGTCATTGCGCTGTCCATTCATGAACGTATAACGTTCCGATATCTCTTTATAATCTTCAATAGCATTCACATTGACATTGCCCAGAGCACGGATCTCTTCTTTTACCGTGCCGCAGTCTTTTTTCAATGCCGGAAGACTGGTATATTCTTCCTTGCGAAGCGGGATCGCCGCATTGTAAGTCAGCTCATATTCTGACCACATATGGTTCATGAGTGACTCTGAATTCTCATCCAGCTTCTCCTTCTGGCTGTCCAGGCGGAACAGCTCCTTATCCAGCTCATTCATTCTGCCGGACAGCTCTTCCCTTCGTCCGAAGAATGCTTTATGGGAAGAAGATTGCGCTTCCTTCTGGTTCTGCAGCTCCTGGGTCTTCTGCTCCAGCTCTTCCATCCGTCTGGCTGCCGCTTCCATCTGCGCATTCAGGGTCTCAATGCCTTCCTGCCTGCTGTGAGTATCGGACTCTGCCTGAACCTGTTCCTGCAGAATCTGCTCCTTTTCCTCGGAAAGCTTGTGGATCTCTCCCTCGATTCGCCTGAGGTTTGCAGATGAGAATTCTGCTTTCTGGCGGATGGATGCCGTATCCAGATGGATATCCTCCAGTTCTCTGGCTGCATCAGCCTCCAGTGCCTTATCTTCCTCCAGGCGCTGCTGATAAGTCTCCACTGCAAAGGTATGTGCCTTTTCCATTGCCTCAGAATCTTTCAGCTCCGTCTGATTGGCCTTTCGGAACTCTTCGATCTCGGCCGTCTGTTTTTTCAGCTCTGCACTTTCCTTTTCCAGTGCTTCTCTTCCGGTACCGGCTGCTTTACGTTGCACTTTCAACTGCTCCACGTTCATGCGGGCTGTATTTTCCCGGACTTTGATCTCCTGAAGGACTGCTGCTCCTTCATCCAGAATGGAATAACAGCGACTCCTCTCATTCTGAAGCTCCACCAACGTAGTCTGTGTAGCTTCCAGCTCTTTTTTAAGTCTGTCTACCCGCTCTCGCAATTCATCGATCTCTCGTTTTCTGCTCAAGAGACTGCTGCTGTTCTTGAAAGCACCTCCTGTCAGGGAACCTCCCGGATTCAGGGACTCTCCTTCCAGTGTGACGATACGGAGTGTATATTTATATTTTCGTTGTAATGCCACTGCATGGTCAATATGATCCACCACAACAGTCCTTCCCAGCAGCTGCGCACAGATATCTGCATAACGGGCATCTGCCTGTACCAGCGTGTGTGCCAGGCCCAAAACTCCAGGCTCTTTTAATACCTGGGGCTGACGAAATTCCTGCGGATTTCTCACTGCCGTCAATGGCAGAAATGTCACACGACCATACCGGTTCTGCTTCAGATACTGGATCAGGCGTTTTGCAGTCTCCTCATCCTCTGTGACTACATTCTGGATACTTCCGCCAAGAGCTGTCTCTATGGCTGTCTCATATCTCTTATCCGTCTGGATCAGATCTGCAACCACACCGCAGATTCCTGCTTCCTGTCCTTTTCGCTCCATAACACGACGGATGCTGTTGCCATAACCGTCATAGCGCTCTGCCAGGTTCTGCAGTGATTCCAGTCTGGATGCTTCTCTGTGATATGCGCTCTGTCCCGCTTCCAGACGCTTTCGTCCCAATGTGATCTGCTGCTGCAGCTCCTGGATCTTCTGCTCGATCTCTGCCCGTTCAGAAAGCTTTGCCTTCAGTTCCTCACTTACTTCCTGAAGCTCCTTCTTACACTGTTCCAGCAGTTCTTCCTGTCCCATCTCATCGCTGCGGATCTGGATCAGCTTCTGATTAAGTTCTGACATACGGATATTGATCTGTTCTGTCATGGCATCATAGCGCTGCAGCTTTCCTTTAATGGAAGACCGCTGGTTCAGAAGAGAAATGATCTCATTCTTGCTGTTTTCCATATTGGTCTGGCTGTCGGCGATCCGCTGCTGAATATCGGATACTTTCTGCTCTGCATCCGTCTGCACTTTTTCTGCCTGCGCCAGTGCAAGATCCTGCTCCTGTTTTTCTTCCAGAACAGTCTCTTTTTCCTGTTGCCTCTCTGTCAGATCCCGCTCTATATTCTGCAGACGTTCGGCATAATGCTTTGCATTTGCCTGTGCAGAACGTACCTGTTCTTTGAGAACTGCCGCCTGCCCCTTCATCTGCTGCTTCTCTACTCTGGCAGAGGTGGCTTCTTCTTTGGCTGCATCGATCTTCTGCTCGATCTCCTCCAGCTCTTTCTCGATCCGTTCATATTCCAGCTTTGTATTTTCAAAAGAAGCCTTTGTCTCATCCAGCTGATCCTGAGTGATCTTTCTGGTTTCTTCCAGTTCCTTCAACTGCTTCTTAATATTTTCCATCTCCATCAGGAAAATATGGATCTCGAACTCTTTTAAGGTCTCTTTTTTCTTCAGATATTCTTTTGCCTTCTCTGCCTGGCGTTCCAGAGGTCCTACCTGCTTCTCCAGCTCTGTCAGAATATCATTGACACGAAGCAGATTCTGCTTCTCGTCATCCAGCTTCTTCTCCGCCGTCTTCTTGCGTTTCTTGAATTTTACAATTCCGGTAGCTTCATCAAAAAGCTCACGGGCCTCCTCCGGTCTGGTACTTAAGATCCGGTCGATCTGTCCCTGTCCGATGATAGAATATCCCTCTTTACCAATACCGGTGTCATAGAACATCTCCTGAATATCCTTCAGCCTGCAGGTAGTTCCATTTAATAGATATTCACTCTCCCCGGACCGATATAACCGTCTCGTGACCGTTACTTCCTCATAGGCAACCGGCAATTTGTGATCTGCATTATCCATGGTGATAGCTACCGACGCAAAGCTCAAAGGCTTCCGGTTCTCTGTACCGGAGAAAATGACGTCCTGCATGGTTCCTCCACGAAGCTGCTTGACCCGCTGTTCACCCAGTACCCAGCGGACTGCATCTGCCACATTACTTTTTCCAGAGCCGTTCGGTCCTACAATACCGGTGATTCCATTGTGAAATTCAAATACGATCTTATTTGCAAAGGACTTAAATCCCTGTACTTCAATACTTTTTAAATACATGCATTCTTTTCCTGTTCTAGTTTTCCCGCCCTGTCAGCGCATGGTAGGCTGCTTCCTGTTCAGCGGCTTTCTTTGTCCGGCCTTTTCCGCGGCCGATCACCTTCTCTCCCAGTCTGGCCTCTACCACGAACAGCTTCTGATGATCCGGGCCTTCCTCTCCGACCAGTTCATAATGCAGGACCTTGTCATGATGCGCCTGCACGCGCTCCTGTAAAATGGTCTTACTATCAAAAAAGAGTTTCTTGTGCTCCAGATCATTGAGAATGAACTTGCAGATAAATTCTTTTGCGCTAGTAAAACCACCATCCAAGTAGATTGCTCCGATCAATGCCTCACAGGCATCAGACGTAATAGATGCTCTGGTACGTCCTCCGCTGATCTCTTCACCTCTGCCCAGCAGAATATAGTCCCCCAACGGGATCGCTTTTGCACAGAATGCCAGAGTCTGCTCGCATACAATGCTGGCACGCATTTTTGTAGCATCACCTTCTGGCATGGTTGGATATGTATGGAACAGATACTCGCTGGTCACCAGCTCCAGTACCGCATCTCCCAGAAACTCCAGCCGTTCATTGCTTTTTAATTTTCCCATGTGCCGTTCATTCGCATAAGAGCTGTGGCTCATGGCATGTTTCAGAAGTCCTTTATCCTTGAACTGATAACCAATCTTCTGTTCCAGCTCCGTCAGTAATTCGTTTTCCATTATCTTTCTCCATATTTAAGAAAAGGTGTTGCAAAACCCAGTCTTACAGGGCGGATTCTGCAACACCTCCACGTTTTAGTTTACTGCATTCTTAATCTGCTCAACAGCATCGCCGACGGTTACAATCTTCTCCGCATCTTCGTTTGAGATCTCAATATCAAACTCTTCTTCGATGCCCATAATAATCTGGAATACATCCAGGGAATCTGCTCCGAGATCATCCACAAAGGTGGTATCCATTGTGATCTCCTCCGGGTCAACATTCAGTACTTCTGCGATGATTTCCTGTAATTTTTCAAATTCCATGATAATTCATTCCTTCCTGTTTTTCTTACTTCATTTCTTCTGCCTGAATTCCGGCCTTAATCTTATCATTCATTCCCTGTTCCACAAATGTAACACACTGAAGGATGGAATTCTTGATCTCAACAGCTTTGGAGCTTCCATGGGTCTTCACTACCAGACCTTTCAGTCCTAACAGCGGTGCTCCGCCATACTGGCTGGTATCAAACTTTTTCAGTGTTGTCTTCAGTGCTGGTTTGACCAGAAGTGCTCCAATCTTGCTTCTCAGCGTAGACATCATCCCTTTTTTCACCATGGAAATCAGGGTGGCTCCAACTCCTTCATACAGTTTCAGAATGATATTTCCTGCAAAGGCCTCACAGACGATCACATCCGCATAACCTGACGGGATGTCGCGTGCTTCAATGCTTCCAATAAAATTAATATCCTGACATGCTTTCAGAAGCGGGAAAGTCTCTTTGACCAGTGCATTTCCCTTCTCTTCCTCTGCACCAATATTGACGATGGCCACTCTTGGGTTCTTCACACCCATAACATTTTCCATATAAATGGAACCCATCTTTGCAAACTGTACCAGATGAGACGGTCTGGCATCCACATTGGCACCGCAGTCGATCAGCAGTGAAGCTCCTTTTTCTGTCGGCAGAAGAGGCGCAAGCGGTGGACGCTCCACTCCTTTAAGTCTTCCAACAATGAGCTGTCCTCCAACCAGTACTGCTCCTGTACTGCCTGCTCCCACAAATGCATCTGCTTCTCCATTTTTTACCAGCTTCATGGCAACAACGATTGAAGAATCCTTCTTCGAACGGATTGCCTGAACCGGCGGTTCAGCCATCTCGATGATCTCGGTTGCATTGACAACTTCCATTCTGGAAGCATCATACTGATATTTTGAAAGTTCCTGCTGCACAGCTTCTTCCTGCCCTACCAGAATCACCTTCAGATCAGTGCTGGCTTTTAGTGCCTCCACGGCGCCTTTGACGATCTCTGCCGGCGCATTGTCTCCTCCCATGGCATCTACTGCCACTCTTATCAGTTCCTGCATCTTACTCCTCCTTGCCGGCGCTCACCATATGATACACACAGGTTCACGCTATCTATATCATAATACGAAAACAGATTCTTTAAGTCAATACTTTCCATCAAAAAAGAGACAGGCACTTTTCTCCTGTCTCCTTTTGCTCTGACTTTTACTGCCAGATTCCCACGATCGTCTCTCCCGCTTTTGCAGTTACCCCTGTGGTATACTGAACATCACCGGAATGCTCGCCTTCCATCACGATCTGCATGATCTCCATGCAATAGCCTTTTGCTTCCAGTGCCTCCCGTTCAAATCGAATCAGCTCATCTCCTGCTTTTACCTTATCTCCGGTCTTTGCAAGTGCTTCGAACCCTTCCCCCTTCAGGTTCACTGTATCCACACCAATATGGATCAGCACTTCCAGTCCGCCGGTCAGTTCCAGACCGATCGCATGGTTGCTTCCGTCCATGGTCACAGTTACTGTTCCATCTGCCGGTGCCACGATCACATCAGACGTGGGACGGATCACGACTCCATTTCCCAGTGCGCAGGAAGAAAATACTGGATCGGTTGCTTCCGTCATCGGTACAACTGCTCCATCTACCACTGCTTTCATTTCATACGTTACTTTTTTCTTTTTAAAAAGTCCAAACATAATAATCCTCCTGACCTCCGCTGACTCTTTCTATAGAATAACAGGTCAGCCTCGCTTCGTCTATTCACAATTTTCCCTTCTATATGGAAAATCGTTACTTCTTTTCGTTTTCTTTCTCAGATGCTTCTCTTCCAGGTGTCTTCAGATGGAAATGTAAAATACAGAATCGGAATACAATATAATAAAGCAGACCAAACAAAAGCCCCACCGGCAAGAGCAGTCCCGGATTCTGTGTCATAGGTGCATTCAGGCACATAAAATAATCCATCAGTCCGGCACTGAAGTTAAATCCGATCCGAAAAGGCAACGCTGCACAGATATACATAGAGATGCCCATAAGGATCGCATGGAGCAAAAACAGACCTGGCGCCAGAAACATAAACGCAAATTCCAGCGGTTCCGTCACTCCGGTCAGAACAGAGCACAAAGATGCAGTCAGAAGAAGTCCTGCTGCCATCTTCTTTTGCGCCGGATATGCCGTATGGTACATGGCCAGTGCCGCTCCCGGAAGTCCAAAGATCATGACCGGAAAATATCCTGTCATATACATTCCTGTCTGTCCATAGACACCTGTTCCATTCCAGAAGCTGTTCAGATCCGCAATTCCTGCGAGATCAAACCAGAATACAGAATTCAGCACATGATGAAATCCGGTAGGGATCAATAACCGGTTCAGGAATCCATAAACTCCCGCTCCCAACGCGCCAGTTCCGATCAGTGACTCTCCCACATACAGGCAGGCAGAATGAAGATATGGCCAGGCAAATAAAAGCATAATTGATGCCAGTGCCGCATAAATCGTTGCCATCATCAGTGCATAAACACGACCGCCATAGATCTGAAGCGGTCCGCGGAACACTTTAAAGCGATACTTATTACAACAGTATGCACCGATCCATCCACTTAAGATTCCTACAAACTGATTATTAATATAGGAAAACGAAGAAGCATCTACCCGGTTACCAGTCAATATCACCACATTATCCGGTGAAAGAATCTTCTGGATCATCAGCCAGCTGATCACACCTGCCAGAGCTGCCGTTCCATCCTGTTCATCCGCCAGGCCTACTGCTACCCCCAATGTAAACAGAAGACTCATATTGTCGATCAGAACACTTCCGGCAAGGATCATCACATGTGCCAGCAGAAGATTCTCTCCCTGTCCCACCGGATCCAGCCAAAATCCGACTCCCATCAGAAGTCCGGCTACAGGAAGGCACGCAACCGGCAGCATCACTGCCTTTCCCAAACGATATGCATATTTCATTCTTCCGTATTCTCCCTTATCTTTTTCATCCGGAATTTATCTATTTATCATACCAAATTTGCACTCTGGTGTCAACGAATGCACCTTTGAAAACACCCTCTGGTACACTCAGAAGGCAGAGAAAAAGCTCCGGAAAACCGGAGCTTTTCTCTGATATATGTTAGGATAGTGGATTGGTTTGATTACAAGAGTTTCTTGAACTCATCAGCTACGAACTGTACCTTCGGTCCGATGATTACCTGGATGGAAGTCTTGCTCGGACGAATCACACCGCTGATACCTGCAGATTTGATCTTCTTCTCATCTACTGCGGTGTAATCTTTAATCTCCAGACGAAGTCTGGTGATACAGTTGTCAACACTTGTTACGTTCTCTTTTCCGCCAAGACCTTCCAGAATGATTGCTGCCATAGCAGTGAAATCATTGTTTGCGAGCTCGATCTTGGTTTCATCAATATCGTCATCCTCACGTCCCGGAGTCTTCAGATCAAACTTGGTGATCGCGAAACGGAATACAAGGTAGAATACGATTGCTGCTGCAATACCAAGCGGAAGAATCATCCATGTCTTAGCATGTGCCGGCAGGGAAGCACTGAATACCAGGTCGGTAAGTCCTGCAGAGAAGGAGAAACCTGCTCTGAAGCCAAGTGCTACAGTAACTGCTGCGAATACTCCGTAAAGGATTGCATATACAAGATACAGTGCCGGAGCAAGGAACATGAATGCAAACTCAAACGGCTCAGTAACACCACAGATGAATGCACAGATAGCTGCTGCGCCCATCAGGGAAGCTGCTGCTTTCTTTTTCTCCGGTTTTGCACAGTGAATGATTGCCATTGCTGCTGCCGGAAGACCGAACATCATACATGGGAAGAATCCAGCCATGTACATACCAGCGGTTCCGCCTGCTCCATTGAGAAGCTCGCCTGCCCAGTAGGAACCAAGGTCATTGATACCTGCTGCGTCAAACCAGAATACAGAGTTCAGTGCGTGATGCAGACCAAACGGGATCAGAAGACGGTTCAGGAATGCATAGATACCTACACCAACTGCGCCAAGTCCTACGATGCTCTCACCAACTGTTACCAGTCCGGTATAAACGATCGGCCATACGAAGAACAGGACTGCGGATACTACGATAGAAACAACTGCAGTTACGATTGCTACGCAACGTTTTCCGGAGAAGAATGAAAGTGCATCCGGAAGTTTGGTTCCTTTGAATTTGTTGTAGCAGGTAGATCCGATCAGACCTGCAAGGATACCGATGAACTGGTTGCCGATTTTTGCGAATGCCGGGTTAACAGCATCTGCTCCAACACCAGTCAGGGTTGCTACAGTACCGGTTGCAAGAAGGTTGGTGATCATTAACCAAGATACCAGACCTGCAAGACCTGCAGTACCATCATTGTCATCTGCCATACCAACTGCTACACCAATAGCGAACAGCCAGGACATGTTGTCGATCAGAGCGCCACCAGCTTTTACAAGGAAAAATCCAATGATCTGAGCTGCTCCGCTGATGTCACCACCCTGCATGGTACTCGGGCAAAGTGCATATCCAATACCCATCAGGATACCACATACCGGAAGACACGCTACAGGAAGCATCAGTGACTTACCAAGTTTCTGTAAATATTTCATCATATCTACATTTCCTCCTTTATTTGATTTTTCAATCAAGTTTTTATGGTCTTATTGTAATCATTTTTTTGGCATCTGTATAGTTACGATTTTATCCATCCTATGGATAATTTGAATGATTCTTAAACTATAAAATTTTTCTAAAAACCCTAAATTTTTTGTAATATGGATTTTCTTATTCTTGATATGGAACATTTTCTCTTTTTCGGCAGAAATAAACAAAACAGGTGAAAATCATCTATATTCTATGGTAAAATAGGAATAAATCACAGACTATGAAAGGATTTCTTTATGAACTATGATGACAATTACGAGGATGAAGCTTTTCAGACACTTCGCCATTTTGCGCTTGTCGGCCTGCGGAATCTGAATATCCAGAACCGGTTGATCATTTCCTATATAATATCCACGATCTTCCCGCTTCTGTTCGTATATCTGTATTCCTACTATTTATATGGAAGCTCCGTCGTCACCGGTCAACTGCTGGTCCTGTCGATCCTGATCGCAGGCATTGCACTGACCATGACCACCTACACTTACCTCAGTATTTCCAGTCCGATTCAGCATATGATTGAGACCTGTCAGAATATCTCTGACGGAAATCTGGATGTAAGGATTCAGGATAAAGGAAATGATGAACTGGCATATCTGTCCGATAACATTGACAGCATGGTGACAGAGATTCAGCTTCTTCTGGAACAGCGGCAGGAAAGTGATGCCCGCAAGAGGGAACTGGAATTAAAGATGCTTCAGTACCAGATCAATCCACATTTTCTGTTCAACACACTGAACACACTGATGTTGGTTGCACAGATGAATCAGGACAAAGTTGTTGCCGATGGTATCCGCTCTTTAAGTGAACTGCTGAAAAACACGCTGATCAATGACCATGAATTTATTACTATCGGCGAGGAGATTGCCAATCTGAAACACTATTTTTCCATTCAGACCATTCGATACGCCGGAAGCTTCCATGTGAATTATGAGATTCCAGAAGATCTGACAGACTTCATACTTCCCAAGCTGATCCTGCAGCCCCTGGCAGAAAACAGTGTTCTGCACGGTTCTTATAATGATGGAACTGTCATGGAGATTTATGTGCGCTGCTACCAGGAATCAGCGGATATTATATTGGAAGTGGAAGATCACGGAAAAGGATTTGATATGAATGATAAAAGTTCTGTTCCAAAAGGACTGGGTGGTATCGGCAGTCGAAATGTCAATGACCGCATCCATCTTTACTTTTCAGACGACTATGGAATGACCGTATCCAGTGCTCCCGGAAAAGGAACACTGTGCCGGATCCGCATTCCATCTATCAATACAAAAATTGTCAACGCAAAAGAGGGAGAAACTTATGTACCAGGTACTGATCGTCGATGACGAACCTATTGTAAAAATTGCACTTCGCTCCATGCTGGACTGGGGTTCGCTTGGTTTCCATATCTGCGGAACGGCCTCCAATGGACAGGAGGCCTTGGAAATGGCTGAGCGCATGCATCCGGATCTCATCATCTGTGATCTGAAGATGCCTGTCATGGACGGGATTGATCTGATCCGCACAGCCAAAGACCGCAGTATGAACTGTGAATTTCTGGTTATCAGCAACTATGAAGATTTTAATTATGTACGAACTGCTCTGGTTCTTGGAGCCTCTGACTATATTTTGAAGGTCAGCATCAGCCCCGAAGAACTGACCACCCAGCTCCAGAAGATCAAAGAAAAGCTGGATCAGAAACAAACTCATCATCAGCACGAAGAAAACAGTGCAGAACAATCTTTTCACCATCAGGAACAGCATGCTGCCTGGCGGGAATATTTCACTCACAAAAGCTATGCCTTGGAAGATCTGGTCTCGATTACCGATATCGATACCGAACATCTGGGTTCTCTCGCCCTGTGTGAGATTTCTTTCGACTGGTATGCCCAACAACTGGAGACTCTTCCAGCCCCGGATCTGATCCGCAGCACCTTGAAAAATGCACTGGAGCATTTTGACCGGAGACGCATCATTTTCTTCAGTTCCAGCAGCACACTCCTGCTGATACAGGAAGAAGAATTAAAAAAACAGAATAATACCATTGAGGGACTGGCCGCCCGTATAGAGCAGTTGTTCCGGTATTATATGCCCTTGTCTCCAACGATCATTTATCAGGATCATGTAACGGATCTTCTGCAGGCCCGTAAAGTATATCACCGTTTCCAGGAATTGCTGGAATTAAGTTTCTACGGCGAACTAGGAACCATGAATGCCCATAATGTCTCCGTTACCACTTCCATCCCGGAACTGACTTATCGAGAGCTGGCCACCAGAATTCTGGCACTGCCGACCGCAGAACGTCTCTCCCGTTCCGAAGAACATATCAAAGAACTGTTGAACACTTGCAGACAACAGCATGTAGTTCCGGACAAAGTCATTCAGTATTCTGTCCACCTGTTGGTAGAACTGGAATATCAGCTTTCTGAGATTCCAGCTTCCGCCCACGACCAGCTTGTGGAATGTGCAGATTTTATGCGAAATGCCATCAGCCAGGAAGAATTGGAACAGCATCTGTTCCATGCCCTCCAGGTCATGTTTTCCCCGGAATCCAGCACTCAGGCAACTACAGATCAATACAGCCTGGAGGTGGAACAGTCCATTGCCTATATTAAAGAAAATTATATGCGCAAGATCAGTCTTGCATCTGTGGCAGAACATGTGGGTTTAAGTTCCGGTTATCTGTGCCGGATCTTCAAGGATGAGACCGGCGGAAGCATCAACACCTACATCAATAACCTGCGTATGAACAAAGCAGGAGAGCTCCTCTCCGACAAGAACAGCTATATCAAAGAAGTGGCTGTGGCTGTCGGATTCGAAGATCAACTCTATTTCAGCCGCCTGTTTAAGCGGTATTCAGGTCTGACACCTTCTGAATATCGGGCATCTAAGAATCCGCAATAATTTCACAGATAGCATAAATGAGCACGGTATGACCAGTCATTCAGTCATATCGTGCTCATTTTATATCGTTCATGAGTTAAAAAAATCAAGGGCATATATAATACCCTTGATTTTTAATGCTTCTGATTAATCTACAGAAACGATCTCTTTTTTGTTATAAGATCCACAAGCTTTGCATACTCTGTGCGGCATCATAAGAGCACCACATTTGCTGCATTTTACCAAGTTCGGAGCACTCATTTTCCAGTTTGCTCTTCTCTTATCTCTTCTTCCTTTGGAAGATTTATTCTTCGGACAAATAGACACAGGTTACACCTCCTCTATGCTTTCTCGATTCAGTTCATCGTTCGTCGAACCTGCACAGGAGGTCCGTCTCACTCACACTTTATTGAGTATACACGTCATTGTACTAAATGTCAAGCTATATTTTGAAAACTTATTTGGTCAGTCTCAGAGTCTCTCTTGCGATTGCCAGCTCCTCGTTGGTCGGGATCAGCATTACTTTTACTTTGGAATCTGCTGCGGAGATCACTCTTCTCTCACCACGGATATCATTTGCCTCATCGTCGATCTTAACGCCAAGGTATCCAAGATACTCGCAAACTGCCTTTCTGGTAGCCTTATCGTTCTCACCAACACCAGCGGTGAATGCGATTGCATCAACACCGTTCATAGCTGCGGTGTAAGCACCGATGTATTTAGCTACACGATATACGAATGCCTGAAGAGCTACATCTGCCAGATGATTGCCTTCTTCTTTTGCTTTCTCAATGTCACGGAAGTCGCTGGAGATTCCACCGCTCATACCAAGAATACCGGATTTCTTGTTCAGGATGTTCAGCATCTCATTGATGTCGATCCCCTCTTTGTTGCAGATGAACTGGCAAACAGCCGGATCAATATCACCACTTCTGGTTCCCATGATCAGACCTTCCAGAGGAGTCAGTCCCATACTGGTATCTACACATTTTCCACCGATGGAAGCGGAAATACTTGCTCCGTTGCCCAGATGGCATACGATGACTTTTGCATTCTCCGGATCCAGGTTGCCGAATTTGATAGCCTCACCGGATACGAACATATGGCTGGTTCCGTGGAAGCCATAACGACGGATGCTGTATTTCTCATAATACTCATGCGGGATTGCATACAGATATGCTTTCTCCGGCATAGCCATACCAAAAGCGGTATCCCATACAGCTACGTTTGCTTTACCTGGCATAACTGCCTCACAAGCTTCGATTCCCATCAGGTTTGCCGGGTTGTGCAGCGGTCCAAGGTCGAAGCACTCGCGGATTACTTTCTTAACGTCATCGTTTACTACGATAGACTCGCAATATTTGGTTCCTGCATGCAGTACACGGTGACCAACAGCTGCGATCTCATCGGTGCTCTTAACAACACCATGCTCTGCATCCTGCAGTGCTTCCAGAACCAGACCGATTGCTACTTTGTGATCCGGCATAGCTTTCTCAACAATGTATTTGTCTTTTCCCGGTACCTGATGAGTCAGTTTGGAACCATCGATTCCGATTCTTTCGCAAAGTCCTTTTGCCAGTACGCTCTCATCAGTCATATCGATCAGCTGATATTTCAGGGAAGAACTTCCGCAGTTGATAACTAAAATTTTCATGGGTATGTATTCTCCTATATTCTAATTATTTACGACAATTGGGGCGGATTCTTATTTAACGATCTCGCCGTATACTTCTCTGCCGCATCCAGCTGCGTTGGACTCGTCAGTGTCAATGTGCATTGCCAGAGCAAATTTCGGGCTTACACGAACAACTACATCACCAAACACAAGACTTCTTCCGTCAGTATCGATCTTCACGGATACAACATCTTTGTCCTGAACACCAAGCTTCTCAGCATCTTCCGGAGTTGCATGGATGTGACGTTTTGCAGCGATCACGCCCTCTTTCAGTTCAACCTCACCACAAGGTCCAACCAGTTTACAGGCACCGCTTCCAGCGATATCACCAGACTCACGAACCGGAGCTGCGATTCCAAGAGTACGTGCATCTGTCAGAGAGATCTCAACCTGGCTTGCAGAACGTACCGGTCCAAGGATAGATGCGGTCATCTCTTTCTTCGGTCCAACGATGGTTACTTTCTCGTTACTTGCGAACTGTCCCGGCTGGGAAAGATCTTTTTTCTTGGTCAGCTCATAGCCTTTTCCGAAGAGAACCTCCAGATCCTCCTGAGTTACATGTACGTGACGTGCGGATGTTTCAACAATAAATTTCATGATTTATTATTCTCCTTTTCTTATATGGTATATAATTTGTAACGCTGTCTCTGGCAGCTTTACTCACTGTTTTGGTGCTTCCTCGATCTCCGATACAAGGACGCAGTTAGGGGTCTCCACCTTCAAAGGCTTACCCCACAGGCTGAAATATTTCTTCTCATAATTGATGCGGAAGATCGTCATGGTATTGGATTCATGATTCAATGCCATAATATGACGGTTATCCGGGAAGAAATCTGCCGCTTTCGGATAATCTCCGCTGACCGGCAGGATACAGATCTTCTCCAGCATACCGGTCTCCCGGTCAATCTTAAAGATACCAACGCTATTGTCCCCTGCATTGGAGCAGAGCACATAATTCCAGTCTCTGGAAAATCTCAGTACGCAGGCTGCACTTCCCTTGGAATGGTATTCATTCAAAGTTGAAATCGTCTGTACCAGTTCAAAAACCGGTCCCCTCGGACCATCTTTATAACTATATACACTGATGTAGTTCTTCAACTCACAGATCAGGTATGCGAACCGTCCATCCGGGCTGAATTTGATGATCCGAGGTGCGCTCTCCAACTCACAGCGAAGCATATCCACCAGGGTGATCTTACCTGTTTCATCATTAAACTTGTAAATTTTTACCTGGTCAACACCAAGATCTACCGCACACAGATACTTCTGATCCGGTGTGATATTGACACAGTTTACATGCGGACGGAAATTACGCTCTGCCACACTTCCGATTCCCTTGTGGAAGACCTCATCCGTCATCTCTCCGATAGTTCCATCTTCGTTCAGACGCATGACTGTCACTTTTCCGTCATGCCAGCCGCCCACAAACAAATAGCGGTCCAGCTTGTCCGTGGACAGATAACATCCTCTCATTCCACAGATAGAAGCACTGTTCATAGGTTCCAGATCGCCATCTGGCAGGATCTTAAAAGACCGTACACCTTCATCTGAGATAGAATACAGGTACTTTCCATTATGAGATTTTTTGATGTAGGAAGGGTTGTTGATAGGAACAACCTTACGCTCTATCGCGCGTCCATTCTCCACATCCAGGTCGTAAATGTAAATTCCTTTGCTATTGCCATGGGTATAGGTGCCCACATATGCCACATATTTCTTCTCTTTCACCGAGACTTTCCTCCATTGGCTTTTTCCTGTTCGCAATTATAAAAATTTTAACATAGTTTTTGCTGTTTGTTAAGCATTTTGCACTGTTTTTTCAAAATAATTTCTCATGATTGACAGTGTCTCATCCACCTGTTCATCTGTATGTGCATCGGACAGGAACATCGCTTCAAACTGGGAAGAAGCAAGATAAATGCCATGTTCCAGCATATAGCGGAAATATGCGGCAAATGCCTTTGTATCAGAGCTTTTGGCACTGGTGTAATCCACGACAGGCTGTTCAGTGAAGAACATACATCCCAGAGATCCCACATGGTTGATCTGATGCGGAAGCTTCAGCTCCTGACACAGCTTCTCCATGCCCCCGTACAGACGCTCTCCCAGTGCTTCCAGATGAGTGTAAACTTCCGGATGGGCATTGAGATAACGAAGCTGTGTAAGACCGGCTGCCATAGCCACCGGATTACCGCTTAAGGTTCCTGCCTGGTACACCTGACCAACCGGGGAAACCACTTCCATAATGTCTCTGCGTCCGCCGTAAGCACCCACTGGCATACCTCCGCCAATGATCTTACCATAGGTTGTCAGATCTGACTGGATGCCAAAATATTCCTGTGCTCCTCCTCTTGCCAGCCGGAAACCTGTGATCACTTCATCGAAGATCAACAGTGAACCATTCTCTGTACAGAGTCTGCGCAGTCCCTCCAGGAAATCTTTCTTCGGCGGAACCACACCCATATTCGCACCTACCGGCTCGACGATCACCGCTGCGATCCCGCTTCCCCATGTATCAAATAATTTTTCTACTGCTTCCAGATCATTATACGGAGCCAGCAAAGTATCTTCGGTTGCTCCCGCCGGGACACCGGAGCTGTCCGGAACGCCTGCCGTCATCACACCGGATCCTGCTTTCACCAGCAGCGCATCACTATGTCCATGATAACAGCCTTCAAACTTGATAATTTTGTTTCTTCCTGTATAACCTCTGGCTGCACGGATTGCACTCATAACAGCCTCTGTACCAGAGTTGACCATACGGACCATCTCAATGGACGGCACCATGGAGCAGATCAGTTCTGCCATCTCCACTTCTGCCTCAGTAGCTGCGCCAAAGCTTAAACCTTTTTTGCATGCCTCAAATACTTTTTCCAGCACATCTTCTCTGGTGTGGCCAAGGATCATAGGTCCCCAGGATCCTACATAATCCAGATATTTGTTGCCATCTGCATCCGTAAGATATACTCCATTTGCAGATGCAATAAACCGGGGTGTCATTCCCACATTTCCAAAGGCTCTGACCGGAGAGTTCACACCTCCCGGTATCAGGTCCACTGCTTTCTTAAATAACTGCTCTGATCTGGTAGTTTCCATGACTATCCGATTCTCCCTTCATCCATAAAATGCGCGATCTCTTTTGCATAATAAGACATGTAAATATCCACTCCTGCACGATATGCGCTGGCTGCCATCTCACAGAGGATCGCTGCTTCATCCACATATCCAAGCTTTGCTGCTGCTTTTACCATGGCATATTCGCCGCTGACACTGTAAGCTGCCATTGGTACGTCTGTCAGATCTTTAATCTCACGTACCATATCAAGATAAGACATAGCTGGTTTTACCATGATGATATCTGCGCCTTCCTCAATATCCAGCATAGCTTCCTTGATACCTTCTCTTCTGTTATGGTAATCCATCTGGTAGCTCTTTCTGTCGCCAAATGCCGGTGCGCTTCCTGCAGCATCACGGAACGGGCCATAAAATGCGGATGCATATTTGACTGCATAGGACATGATCGGTGTGGTTACAAATCCATTCTTGTCAAGACCTTCCCGGATCGCTGCAATATGTCCGTCCATCATATCAGATGGAGCCACCATATCTGCACCTGCCTGTACCTGGGAAACTGCGATCTGAGCCAGTTTGTCCAGAGTCAGGTCATTGTCCACATAGTCTCCTTTCAGGATTCCGCAGTGGCCATGACTGGTGTACTCACACATACAGACATCACCGATGTAGTAAAGATCCGGCACTTCTTTCTTTGCCTTCTCCAGTGCTCTCTGAATAATACCATCACAGGCATAGGCTCCGCTTCCCACTTCATCTTTGTGATCCGGAATACCGAACAGCATAACACTGCCAACACCTGCATCTGCCATCTCCTGCAGGATCTCCGGCATCCGATCCAGCGTATAACGGAACTGTCCCGGCATGGTCGGGATTTCTTCCTTTTTATTCTCCCCATCCATTACAAACATGGGATATACAAGAGAGCTTTTGTCCATTCTCGTCTCTCTTACCATTTTTCTAAGCTTTGCTGATGTCCGAAGACGTCTTGGTCTAATTGTTAAATCCATCTTCTGTTACCTCTTTCTTTATCTTATCGGTCCATGTCTTTGCAAGTCTGTGATCCTGCCCTCCGGCATTGATACCGATCACCAGATCCCCTCTGCTTGCAATTCCCGGAAACTGAAAATCACATAGGTCCCGGTCACTGCACACATTGACCAGAATGTGCTTCTGCTTCTCTTTGCATTCTTTCCAGATCTGTGTATTTACCCACGCATCATTGGTAGCCGCCAGCACCATAAAGGCATCTGCAGGAATCGTTCCCTCCTGGTAAGCTTCGCGTTTCCAGACAAGATATCCTTCTTCCGCCGCTCTTTGCACCAGTTCCGATGCCTCCGGTGCAAAAACAGTCAAAGACGACGTAAAAGCCAGCAATGTCTCCACTCGTCGGGAGGCAATCACGCCGGCTCCATACACCACTACTTTTTTTTCTGTCAGATCAATAAACAAAGGAAATTTCTTAGGCATATCACATTCTCCATATACCTATTCTACAACCACAGGTTTTCACATGTCAACCATCATAAACTTTTTAATGATCTCAGCGATGGCTGCCTGATTGTTATCACGTTCTGTCACATAATCTGCTGCCGCCTTCACTTCCGGTCTGGCGTTCGCCACCGCGCAGCCAATGCCAGCACTTTTGATCATAGAAATATCGTTGTTCTCATCCCCTGCAGAAACAGAATTGGCAATGGGAATTCCCATTTTTGCACAGAATGCTTCCAGAGCAGAACCTTTGGATACCCCACACGGCACGATCTCCAGATACTGACGGTTACTGAAAAACAGATCCAGCTTTCCTTCAAACTTATCCTGTATAGCTTTCCGGAAATCTTCCAGCTTCTCATGATCCTTCAGATCAACAGCCAGCAGTTTACATGCTTCTTTCTCAATACTTTCTTCCAAATCCGACACCAGTCTGCCTTCCATCCGAAGCCTTTTTACATAAGAACGATATTCATCACAGTCCTGACCGGACAGCACATGGTTCCCTTCATAAGTGTGTACATAGACACCTCGCTGCTTTGCTTCATGGGCAACCAGTTTCATCCACTCTACCGGAATGGTTTTCTCATAAATAATGTCGCCGGAAATAGCATCCAGCACCATTCCACCATTAAATGAGATCACATAACGGCAGCCGATCTTATCCAATCCCCACTGTTCCAGCAGCTTTCGTGTGCTTGCCGTAGGCCGCCCCGTGGTAACTACGATCTCATGTCCGGCTTTCAGAGCTGCTTTCATTGCCTCCAGATTTTCTTTCGGAATCTCCACCTGATCGTTCAGGGTGGTTCCATCCATATCTAAAAATAATGCCTTCTTTTCCATTCTTGCTCCTCAGTCCTGCAATGGTTCCGCCGGAATGAAGACTCTGTTATTCGCAGTCTCTTCTTCTGGTTTTGCCAGCTTTTTTGCATATTCCATAAAATAATCCTGTGCACACAGCGCTTCTTTTCCTCTGCGGTCTACTTTACTGTAGGTTCCGTCAGACTGCTTGATCTGCGCTTTCAAGGTGTCCCGCAGCTGGATCTCCAGCACATGGATCACCTCTTGTTTCAGATGTTCATTTTCCACCGGGAACAGAATCTCCACACGCCGGTCCAGATTCCGCGGCATCCAGTCCGCACTGGACAGATAGACCTCCTCCTGACCACCGTTCAAGAAATAGTAGATCCGGCTGTGCTCCAGAAAATTACCAACCAGAGAGCGGACTTCAATATTCTCACTGATTCCTGGAATTCCTACCTTCAGACAGCAGATTCCCCGTACCACCAGTTCAATCTTTACTCCCGCTGCACTGGCCTCATAAAGAGCGGCAATCAGTTCCTGATCACACAGAGAATTCATCTTCGCCATAATATGTGCCGGTTCTCCGTTTTTCGCATGTTCCGTCTCCCGGCGGATCATGAACAGAAAACGGTCACGAAGCCACAGCGGTGCCAGAGACAGTTTGTTCCACACTGCCGGTTCAGAATAACCGGACAACATGTTGAATACAGCCGTTGCATCCTCTCCAATCGCCTCTGAACAAGTCAGAAGGCCCATATCCGTATATAATTTTGCAGTGGAATCGTTATAGTTACCGGTTCCCAGATGCACATATCTGCGGATGCCATCCTCTTCTCTTCGTACCACCAGCGTGATCTTGCTGTGGGTCTTCAATCCCACCAGACCATAGATCACATGACAGCCTGCCCGCTCCAGCATTTTTGCCCAGGCAATATTATTCTCCTCATCAAAACGGGCCTTCAATTCTACCAGAACCGATACCTGTTTTCCATTTTCTGCTGCCTGAGCCAGAGCCGCGATAATCGGAGAATTGCCGCTGACACGATAAAGGGTCTGCTTAATAGCCAGCACATCCTTATCTTTTGCTGCCTGCCGCACAAAATCCACCACCGGATCAAAGGTCTGGTATGGATGATGCATCAGGATATCCCCTTTACGGATTGCCTCGAAAATATCTGCACACCCATTCAGTTCTGGCACTGGCTGCGGAGTATATTTCGGTGTCTTATAAGCATCAAATCCATCCAGTCCATACATCTTCATCAGGAAAGTCAGATCCAGCGGTCCGCCGATCCGGTATATGCCATCTTCTTTGATTGCAAACTCTTTTTTCAGGATCTTCAACAGACGCTTGTCGACCTTTTCATCTACCTCCAGACGGATAACTTCGCCCCACTGACGCTTCTTCAACTGCTTCTGGATCTCTTCCAGCAGATCAGATGCCTCATCTTCGTCAATGGTCAGGTCCGCATTTCGCATGATCCGATACGGATGTACACAGAGTATATCATAACTCAAGAACAGCTTGTCCATGTTTCCGGCGATCACATCTTCCAGAAGGATCACTGCCTTTACGCCATCTTTTCCTGCCGGAATGGAGATGATCCGCGGAAGTACTGAAGGAACCTGTACCGTGGCAAACTCAAGCTCTGCGTCCTTCTCCCCCTTTTTCTTCAGAAGAGCTCCCAGATTCAATGTCTTATTGACAATCAACGGGAAGGGACGGGAAGAATCCACTGCCATCGGTGTCAGCACCGGATACACATTTTCCATAAAATAGTGATCCACGTAAGTCTTCTGCTCTTCAGACAGTTCCTTGCTGTCAGAGATCACACAAAGTCCAGCCTGCCGAAGACCTGGAAGCAGCGAACGCTGCCAGGTGGAATACTGCATGTTCACCAGACTGTGCACCCGGTCATGGATCGCATCCAGCTGCTGTTCCGGTGTCATACCAGACAAATCCTTCTTGGTATAACCTGCGTTGACCATATCTTTCAATGATGCTACCCGGACCATAAAGAACTCATCCAGGTTGGAAGCCGTAATGCTTAAAAATTTCAACCGTTCAAACAAAGGAGTGGTCTTGTCTCTGGCTTCTCCTAAGATCCGCTCATCAAATCCCAGCCAGCTCAGCTCCCGGTTCTCATAATACTCTGCTTTTTTATAATCTTTTTCCATGGCTTTTTCCTCCCTGACTACATTCTCTTCGCCTTCAGAACCGGACGAATACTATACACTTCTTCAAAAAATTCTGCTTTTTCTCCAAACAGTGCCTGTTCCAGTGTCAGGTCTTCTGTGGTGTCCACCAGGATCTGCATCGTATGATTATCTTTTAATGTTACTTTGATCTCACGGATCTTCTGCCGGTGGCTTCGATCCAGTGCATTTGCCACACGGAGGATTGCTGTCAGCTTGGCGATCTTCATGTACTCTTCTTTTCCAAGCAGCGAGCTGGCCGCCAGTTCTTCGTAAGACAGAATCTCCCCACTGTTGAACCGCACTACATTCGCCACAAGTTCTCTCTCCAGATGAGAAAGACCGATCATCTCCGTCGCCATAATGATGTTATAGGAACACTCCGATGACCGGGACATATTGATATATTTTCCGCAGTCATGAAGAAGCACTGCAATCTGCAGAAGCAGCCGCTCCCGTCTGCCAAGACCATGAACATTTTTCAGCTTATCAAAAATTGTCAGGGCAAGCTGCTCCATAACGATGGTATGATTCCGATTGGTATGATACCGCTTGGCAATATTTCTTGCAGCCTCAATAATATCATTTTCAAAATTATGTTCTGGCTTTAAGATGCCCTTCTTCACTCCATGGTCATAAGCCATGCCATCGCTCAGATCTGTGCCAAGAATAATGACTTTCTCTGCTCCGGTCTCCTCCAGAAACCGCTTGTAGATCACCATGGCCGGGATTAAAAGTGCTCCGTTTTCATTACTGACTCCCAGCTCCTGGGCTAATTCGCGTTCCCCTTTACGGACATGATTTTCATAAAACTTCAGGAAGGTCTCACGGTCGATCTCTCTTCCGATCCCATTTTTCTGCATGTACTGCTCAATATCATGCACATAACTTCCTACCAGCAATACATATTGAATATTCCGATCTTTCAGATACAGTTTTTTATAGGTGCGAAGTTCATTGTCCAGAAGCTCCTCCACTACTGCAGCATAGCGGACCGTACGTTCTGCCACATCTGCCAGGCGCTCCCGCAGACGCAGACTTCCCATGCGAATGTTCTGAGTCGTCACAAGATTGTCCTTATCAAACAAAGAGATCTGTACGCTTCCACCGCCAACATCCACAATAGCTGTACCTTTTTCAATGATGTTCTGAAACGCATTTTCATTGGAAGCAATGGATTTGTAACCCAGATACCGCTGTTCTGAATTGGCAAGTACTTCAATATGAATACCGGTCTTCAGATAAATACGGTCCAGAAGGATCAATGTATTATGGGTTTCACGAATCGCAGAGGTCGCACAGGCACGATACTCCTGTACTCCATAGTCCTTCATGATCCGCTTAAAATCCAGCAGCACCTGACAAAGCTCGTCCACCAGCTCTGTCCCGATCTTTCCTGTTGCATAGGTATCACTTCCAAGATCCAGCCGATGCCGCACATGGTTCAGCAGACGAATCCCATTCTTCATCGAAAGCTCATAGATCTTCAGATTTACTTCATAACTTCCGACATCAATTGCTCCAAATATCCTATATGTCATAGATAGCTCCTTTCCGTCCGCACCCTTATCTTACTATCTACTACTGTCGTCCAGTTGTCCCAAATCCGCCTCTGTCTTTACCCGTCAATACTTCTGTCTCTTCAAATACCAGTTCCGGCTGATGCTCCATAATACGGAACTGACAGATTCTGTCGTTGACATGAATCTCCGTGTCTCTCATGGCCAGTGCCGGGAAATACCACTGATCGTTGTCGCCGCAATAGCTTTCATCAATCAATCCCATGCTGTTAGCCTGCAGAATGCCAAAATTCTTGTAAGTACTGCTTCTGGGGATCACGTGAGCTTCATAGCCTTTGGGAAGCTCCATGGCGATTCCCAGCGGGATCAGCTTGAATTCTCCCGCCTTCAATGTTACATCTGCTGATGCCCGAAGGTCGATCCAGTCAGATTTTCCTCCGATATAGGTCAGTTTTTCAATCTTATCTGAAAAATACTTGATTCTGATCTTTTCCATTTTATTCTCCTGTTTAAGCATAGAGGACGATCTGTCCCAGCTCTCTTGTTTTCTGTACATCAATGACTCTCTGATTGGCACTGCCCTTCCACGGAAGGCTGTTATCTTTTAGTTCTTCCACAAACCGGCCGTCCACCAATACATCCAGATACTGGATCAGTTCCAGATCCTGAACATCATCCCAGAGATATCCAGTGTAAAGCCAGATCGTCTTCTCTGGATAGTTCTTCTTGATCTCTTTTAAAAATTCTGTCAGTTCTTCCCTGTTTCTTAAAAGCAATGGATCGCCGCCGCTGAAAGTAATGCCTGATACATATTCCTTATCCAGTTCCTCATAGATCTCTGCTTTGGCAGCTTCATCAAAAGGCAGACCTCCATCCGGATCCCAGGTCACCGGATTCTGACAGTTCTTGCAATGGTGTTCACATCCTGCCAGCCATAATACAACACGCAGCCCATCCCCATTTAACATATCATCTTTGGTAATATTATGATATCTCATATCTGTTCGCTTCTTTCCTTAAATATCTCCCTTGAGGATCACATCTTTATTCTTCACAATATAATCCACCAGGGATACCACCGTCAGGATCAGGGCAATCCAGGTCAGGATCTGTCCGATCAGTACAAATACACCACCAAAGTTCAGCAGCAGTACGATGATCATAAGCATCTGGAAAGTGGTCTTGAATTTTCCCCAATAGCTGGCCGCAATAACCACACCGTTATCAGATGCCACCAGACGAAATCCACTGATGATAAATTCACGGCTGATGATCACAATCACGATCCATGCTGACAGCCGTCCCATCTCTATGAGACAGATCATGGCAGAACATACCAACAGCTTATCTGCCAGCGGATCCATGAATTTTCCAAAATCAGTGACCAGATTGTATTTTCTGGCAATCTTTCCATCCAGAAGGTCTGTCAGACTGGCTACAATGAAGATTCCTACTGCAATGTAATCTGTATAAGGAAGGATTCCACTGAACAGAGTCGTAAACCAGCTCCACTGTTGAAATCCACCTAAAAGTAACACTACGAATGGTACAATCAGAATCACTCTGAACACAGTTAATTTATTCGGTAAATTCATCGTCGATCTCTCCTATCAAATCATATTCGTCCGCTCCGGTCACGCGCACTTTTACAAAATCACCGGACATGAGTTCTTCGATGGTCTGAATGAACAGATAGCCATCCACGCCGGGTGCATCCTTGTAGGTTCTTGCCACGTATGCATACTCATCAGCAACTTTTCCTTCCACCATGCACCACAGGCTCTTGCCCACCATCTCTTCTGCCTTTTCAAAGGAAATCTCCTGCTGAAGTTCCATGATCTCGTCCCTGCGCTCTTCTTTCAGTTCCTCCGGGATCTGATCCGGCATGGTTGCTGCCGGTGTATCTTCCTCTGCTGAATAGGTGAATACTCCAAGGCGGTCAAACTCCATCTCGTCCACAAAATTCATCAGCTCTTCGTGATCTTCTTCCGTCTCTCCCGGGAATCCACTGATCAATGTGGTACGAAGACAGATGTCCGGGATCTCCTGACGGAGCTTTCCAATAATTGCACGCAGATCCGCCTGGCTGGTACGACGTCCCATTCTCTTTAAGATCCGGTCAGATGCATGCTGGATTGGAAGATCCAGATAGTTACAGACCTTCGGCTCTTCCTTCATGGTCTGGATCAGTTCATCGTAGATCTCCTCCGGGTAGCAGTACTGCACACGGATCCAGCGGATACCTTTGATCTTGCATAGTTCCTTCAGCAACAGATGAAGGCTCTTCTTTCCATAGATATCAGTTCCGTAAAGAGTGGTCTCCTGTGCTACCAGAATCAGCTCCTTCACGCCCTGTGCTGCCAGCTCTTCTGCCTCTTTTACCAGTTTCTCCATGGGGAAACTGCGATAATTTCCGCGAAGCTTCGGAATGATACAATAGGTACAGTGCTTATCGCAGCCCTCCGCGATCTTCAGATGTGCATAATGTCCGCCAGTAGTCAGCATACGCTTGGCATTGGTCAGTACCAGCCGGTCAATATCCTCACATTTCAGCATATGCTCGCCGCCAAGTGCTTCTTCCACTGCCTCGATAATGCTGTCGTAGGTAGTGGTTCCCAGCACTGCATCCACCTCCGGAATCTCGTCAATGATTTCCTGCTTATAACGCTGTGCCATACATCCGGTCACGATCAGAGCCTTACATTTTGCATCTTTTTTATGCTCTGCCATCTCCAGGATCGTGTTAACACTCTCTTCCTTAGCATCACCAATAAAACAGCAGGTGTTTACAACGATCACATCTGCTTCCATCTCGTCATCTGTAAAACCATATCCCTTTTCTGCCAGAAGTCCCAGCATCACTTCTGAATCCACCAGGTTCTTGTCACAGCCCAGGGATACAAACAGTATATTCATCATAGATGATGTCTTCTCCTTTATTTTTCATTTTCATTCCATTATAATACGAACCAAAACTAAAAAGCAATACCCGCAGCCGGTTGTCTTATCCGACTGCGGGTATTTTCTTCCACAACTATTCGATTAATTTATTTTTTATTTACTTTTCTGTCCACCACAGGTACTTGTTCGTCACTGTGTGCATCCAGGTTGTTTATGTACTTCTTTGTTTCCTTGACGATTACCGGCGTCAGAAGTAATACAGCGATCAGGTTCGGAATCGCCATCAATGCGTTCAGAATATCTGCAATCGTCCACACCAGGTCAAGTGCAACGACCGGTGCGATCGCTGCCACAAGGACATAAAGTACACGATAAGGAATCAGTGCATTTTTACCAAAACAATATTCTACGCAGCGTTCTCCATAATATGCCCATCCAAGCACGGTAGAATAAGCAAACAGGATGATACCAAATACCAGGATCATTGGTCCAATGTACGGGATCTGATCAAATGCCAATGTGGTCAGCACGCCGCCGTTGGACACATTTCCAATATCTATAGATGGATTCAGATCGGAAGAGCGTCGTGTAGGGAAAGAGTGTAGATCTCGGTGGTCGCCGTATCATT